>OGKN01000422.1_pt1 | contig 22819 bp, 14 predicted proteins | sample 1572511 | NCBI WGS metagenome assembly OGKN01 (sample SAMEA2582150, study PRJEB24529) | metagenome | reverse complement strand
AGCGAAGATTATTTATTCACAATAGAAGAAGTACCACCAAATTTGACGAAGAACCGGTTGCGGCATTGCCTTTCAGGAAGTTTTGGGCAATCTGTGCATTCCAAATAAGTTCATTCTTATTCATACTGGCATCACGATAACCACGACGAGCGTTATTAGTGATATTGGTAGACAACGTCATACTCCAAGGTAAAGAGATATTAGTACTTGCACCATAACCAAATGTATAGGGTTCTTGATTGTTTTCCGGACGCAGTTGATTTCGCTCAAAGTTATAGTTGATTGAACCATTCAAGGTAAATTCAAACCAGTCGTTACGGAAAGTTCCATTCAGATTCTCTCCGAAAGTCAGTGTCGTACTAGTGTTCTTGTCATTTATTTTAGTATCGTCATTAAAAAGATAAGAAACCGCATTGGTATAATTAGCACGGGAGAAAGAATTTATGGTAAACCGCTTGTCTCTCAATGCTGTATTGAATCCAAACATTCCCATCGCATTCCAGTTTCCGTTGATATTCTCCGGTTTAACAGTCACTCCACCAGTACTCTGATTATAAGTAGTGGCATTAGTAATGCTATTTTGAGTCATATTCAAGTTTGCATGAGCCATCATGCCACGCTGTTTATCTGCATTATAAGTATTATAAAACAAACGCATAGAATGAGAGAAAGAAGGTTTCAATCCCGGATTACCCTTACGGATATTCAACGGATTAGAGTCATCAGTTACATCAAGCAAATTTTCCATACTCGGCTGGCTTGCACGTCCCCGATAGGTAAAGCGCAACTGGCTGACTTTAGAAAATCTGTAACGAAAATCAACGTTAGGAGCAAAATTGAACACATTTCTTTTTACTACAGTATCTACTTCGGCTTTCTTATAATCCAATCTGGTGTTCTGCGGTTGCAAAGATACTCCAAAGTTCAATCTATATTTTTCGCGGATAATATTTAGTCCTGCATTAATATCATGGTTATAATATTTATATTGAGCATACTTACTCAAATCTCTATCTTTATTCTCTTCATATCCTACAGGCAGACCATCACCAAAATTCCAAAACCAATCCTGTCCTTTATCGGCATCAGGAATCAAGCTGTATGTACTTCTGTCACTTTCACTATATTTATATTGAAATTTATAGCGGAACTGTAAGAAGGTAGCTCTCGCTATCGGTTCGCTATAGGTCAGTTCGGCAGTATAATCATAATTTTTGGTTGGAGAAGTAGTATATTGTTTACGCTCATCATCTTCTTTTTTTGCATTATCATCAAAATAACGCGTCAATGATTCACTAAACTGTTCGCTGTCATTATCTCCATAACTAAATGTACCACGGAAAGTGATGTTTCGTCCCTGATTATTCAATCTACGATTCACTTGCAAAGAAGCATTTGCAGAGAGATTCTGCCCTTCAGATTTTGATTCACTATTACTGGCGTTGACACGAATAGCTTCTAAAGGATCATCCGTACTTCCCCAGAAAATCTTATTCAAAAACTCATTAGGATTAGACACCAAATTAAATGGATCTCCATTAAAAGTTCCCGATTCGGAAATAGAATAACTATTAGACTTTCCATAAGAAACGTTCGGACGGAAAATGATATTTGTCAATGTGTCCGGTTTCCACTCCAACCGAAAGTCTGCATTAAAGTTCGTATTCTTATTGCGGCCTTTACTGTTCGAATTTGAATAAGAATTTCCATTTTGCAGGAAACGTTCCGAGTAGTTTGTAGATGTTGCATCCCGATCACTGAAATTATAACGGGCACTACCTCCCAGTTCCAATTTTTCAGTCTGGGTAGCAAAGTTAGCCCCTAACATCTTGGTAGCAGTCAAACCATTGCTGTTCCGGAAACGAGGTCCGCCACCTCCACCGGAGAATCCCTGATCGTTCACATTATTAGCAGAACCGATTAAAGAGAATTGGCTATTATCGACAAAACGATTCAACATCAAGTTGCTTCCGTAACGATCTTCTGTACCACCGGCAACACTTGCATTACCAAACCAACCTTGATTCATACCTTTCTTCACTTTCAGGTCAAGAACAGTTTCTTCTTCTCCGTCATCTATTCCGGTAACACGTGCCAAATCAGACTTTTTATCGTACGTCTTCAGTTTGTCGATCATGTTGACCGGTAAGTTCTTCAATCCGGTTTTCACATCACCGCCAAAGAACTCTTTACCATCCACCATAATCTTCTTTACTTCTTTACCATTGATTTTGACGTTACCGTCATCGTCTATTTCTGCTCCCGGAAGTTTCTTCACCAACTCTTCGAGCATCGCCCCTTCGGGAGTACGGTAAGCTGTTGAGTTATATTCCAGCGTATCTTCTTTCACGACCACCTGCGGAGCTTCGGCAGTAATCACCGCTTCCTTCAGCATGACAGCATCCGGATCCAATGTAATGGTTCCCAATTTTTTATCAGTGGCGTTAGCAGATAATTGTACCGGTACGAGCTTGGTTCGGAATCCAATATAGGAAACTTTCAACACATATTTTCCGGCTTTTACTTTGGGGAGAGTAAACCATCCCTGGTTACTACTGGCTATACCGGCGGCATAAGCACTATCAGGTAATGATAGCAATTGAACTGTAGCCTGCGCTGCGGGCTCTTTAGTATCGGATTCCACCACACGTCCCGAAACGGTAATAACCTTATTCTGTGCAAAAATTGAGAAGGTGCATAGCAACATCAGCACCAACCCTGCTGAAAATCTTTTCATTTACCTTATTTACGATTATATTAGTAGCAATAACAATGTCTTTTTGACAAATCGAATCGCAAAAGGTTTAATTGAAAAGAAAATTATCTTTTAAAGAATCGATCAACAAGCGCTTTTTTCAGACCAAACTCCAGACAAAGCACATTAAAAACCAGAAAAGTAAGGAAAGAGGAAGTATCGACGTTTATCACATCTCCTTGCATAACACGCCACAACATACCACCAAAGACGAACAAGAATGTCAAAAAGATAGCATTACGAACAGCCGAATTCCGGATTTGCTCCGTTTCACGGCTTTCATTCTTACTCAATGCAAAGATTATTAACAAGCATCCTGCCATCATCAACAACTTTGTACATTCTTTATAAAACAGCAAGTTAGTATCAGTTACTACTCCCTGCATCACCAAAATAAAAGGGATAAACAGAGCTACCAACAAGACAACATATCCTAAAGGACGACAATATACAGGTAATAATGCTTTCATGATTAAACGTTTTAATGAGACAAAAGTAAGTAAAAAAAGATATTTTATATACATTTGCAGAGTAAAAAAGCAAAAGAATCATGAGTAAACAAGAAGTTATTCTCTGCGAAAGCTTGGAAACGAGCCTCGGTCGTGCCATTGAGCTATGTCCGCATGACAAATTATTCGTCCTCACAGACGAGCATACCCAGCGTCTTTGTCTCCCCTCTCTAAAGGAATCGGGTCTGTTGAAAGATGCTGTAGAAATCTGTATCGGAGCAGAAGATGTGCATAAAACTCTGGAAACACTCGCTTCCGTCTGGATGGCATTAAGCACTCAAGGGGCTACCCGCCACTCTTTACTTATCAATCTTGGAGGAGGGATGGTGACAGATCTCGGAGGTTTTGCCGCAGCTACATTCAAACGGGGCATTTCCTATATCAATATACCAACCACCCTGCTCGCCATGGTGGACGCATCAGTGGGGGGTAAAACAGGAATCAACTTCAACGGACTGAAAAATGAAATCGGTGCTTTCGCTCCGGCAAACAGTGTATTGATTGAAACTGAATTCCTACGCACATTGGACACACACAATTTCTTCTCCGGATATGCTGAAATGTTGAAGCATGGTTTGATTAGCAATACGGCACATTGGGCAGAATTGCTCAATTTCGATTCCTCTAGTATTGATTATGCAGCTCTCAAACAATTGGTAGGCCAATCGGTACAAGTGAAAGAAGATATTGTAGAACAGGATCCCTTCGAACATGGAATCCGCAAAGCATTAAATCTGGGACACACCGTAGGACATGCGTTCGAAAGTATGGCACTGGCAGAAAACCGTCCTGTATTACATGGATATGCAGTAGCTTGGGGAATTGTGTGCGAACTGTATCTTTCTCATCTCAAAGTAGGTTTCCCGAAAGAGAAAATGCGGCAAACGATCCAGTTTATCAAGGATAATTATGGTGTATTTACTTTCGACTGCAAGAAATATGACCAACTGTATGCATTTATGACGCATGATAAAAAGAATACTTCAGGTACTATCAATTTCACCTTACTGAAAGATATTGGAGACATTTGCATCAATCAGACTGCCGATAAGGACACTATCTTCGAAATGCTCGACTTCTATCGCGAATGTATGGGAATTTAATCCATCCTACATCAGATATACCGCATAATAAAAGGGAATGAAATAGACTTCATTCCCTTTCTCTTCCCAATCCCTATAGATATTATTGCCTATTGTGAGGCAATTGTCCGCACTATTGTTCTAAGTTACTCATTCGATATTGTGAAAGCGACATTCCTGTATGCTTTCTAAAAAAACGTCCAAGCGACGATTGATTCGCAAAGTTCGTTTTAATCGCTATTTCCTGAATGTTCAGGCTGGTATTTTTCAGCAAAGCCTTGATTTCTAATATGATGTATTCAACAATCCAGTCTTTGGCAGACTTCCCGCTTGTCTCCTTAATTACCATAGTCAGGTATTTGGAAGTAATACACAGTTTATCCGCATAAAAAGCCACATCCTTATTCTCCTTAAAATGCTTCATGATAAGCCCAAAGAATTTATTAGCCAACTCTTCTTTACGGGTATCCCTGCGGGCAGTCATCAAGGTAGATTCCTTTTGATAAGCATTGAACAGTTCCAGATACAGATACCTCAACAAATGAATAATCAGCTCCCGCCTATATATATCTTGAGAGGTAACTTTATCTTTTATCATACCCAGATAATTATATATCCGGGGAATATCTCGTTCTGACTGCGGATACCAGTAATGAGTCCGCATGTAGAAAAAGAAATGCGGAGAAAATCTGGGCACACCACTTAACGCATCACTAAACAGTGAAGTAGATATAACCATCGTAACGGTCGAGAAATCTTCACTTGGCTCACTAAATGAGACAAATTGTCCGGGTAATAATATAATCAATTCCTCCGGTTGTATCCAATGTACATCTTCATGCACTGTAATTTTGGCCTTTCCACCTAAACAATATATAATCAAAGCTGATTGATTATTAGAAGGATAAGAAGTCAAAGGAAGATACTTCAGATTTTGATAAAATTTAAAATCGTCACCCAGGACGTATATCTCTAATGTCTCTCTATTTTTAATGTCTAACATTTAACACCTTTCTAAACTAAGTCTTTTTACAAATGTATAACTTCCTAATTTACCACGCACCAAAAATGGAAATATAGTATCATACTAAGGAAGTCAAACACCTTTTATTTGCATTAATTTATAAACAAACTATCTGATTGTTAGTTCATTTATCATTTTCCTATTTCGTTTTATTATAGACTGACCTGTTTTTTATAGTGTTTTTAGGACAGGAAAAGGATTAATGCTTTCAAATGAAAAATAAGCAGATTGTTTTCTAATTCAAGCAAAATTAAAGAAATGTACTTTTATATCACATAAGAGGCAATCAAAAAAACTACTAACTCATTGAAATAAAGATTTGTATGTTCACAAGAAAGACTAATAATCAGAATAATAGCTATAAATCGGCACAATTCATACTAGAAAAATCAACGGATTATTTGCTAATTAAAAATTAATCTGTACTTTTGCATCCGCAATTCGGGGTGTAGCTCAGCCCGGTTAGAGTACGCGTCTGGGGGGCGTGTGGTCGCTGGTTCGAATCCAGTCACCCCGACTGGTTAAAGAGGTTAGAAACCGAATGGGTTCTAACCTCTTTTTATTTTAGAAAACAATGAAAGAAGATCCTAGACATATCCATATCAGTGAATACAGTTATCCTCTTCCGGATGAACGTATTGCAAAATTCCCGTTGCCTACCCGCGACCAGTCCAAACTCTTAATATACCGTCGTGGAGAAGTCAGTGAAGATGTTTTCACTTCTTTGCCGGAATATCTGCCGCAAGGCAGCCTGATGATATTCAATAATACGAAAGTCATTCAGGCACGCCTCCATTTTCGAAAAGAGACGGGAGCACTGATCGAAGTGTTTTGTCTTGAACCGATTCAGCCAAACGATTATGTCTTGAATTTCCAACAGACAGTACATGCCGCCTGGCTTTGCATGATCGGCAATCTGAAGAAATGGAAAGACGGACAGTTGAAACGCGAAATGACCGTCAAAGGATTCCCTATTACTCTGACCGCTACCCGAGGAGAATGCAAAGGCACCAGCCATTGGGTCGATTTCACATGGGATAATCCGGAAGTGACGTTTGCCGATATCCTTGAAGTATTCGGAGAACTTCCTATTCCTCCTTACTTAAACCGGGATACGGAAGAAAGTGACAAGGAGACTTATCAAACTGTTTATTCTAAGATTAAAGGTTCGGTAGCTGCGCCTACGGCGGGATTACATTTTACTCCACGAGTATTGGATGCTCTTCAAGAAAAAGGGATTAATCTTGAAGAATTAACTCTACATGTAGGAGCAGGCACATTCAAACCTGTAAAAAGTGAAGAAATCGAAGGTCACGAAATGCACACGGAATATATATCGGTCAACCGGAGCACCATCAAAAAACTGATTGACCACGACGGTTGTGCTATTGCAGTAGGGACTACTTCTGTACGGACTCTGGAAAGCCTGTATCACATTGGAGTTACATTGGCTGAAAATCCGTATGCTACGGAAGAAGAACTACGTGTCAAACAATGGCAGCCTTATGAAAAGTACGACCAGATTCCTCCCGTTGTTGCGTTGCAAAAGATATTAGGATATCTCGACAGGAATGGTTTAGAAACCCTTCACACCAGTACACAGATTATCATAGCACCGGGATACAATTATAAAATAGTGAAAGCGATGGTTACTAATTTCCATCAGCCGCAAAGTACCTTGCTGCTTTTGGTTTCAGCTTTTGTAAAAGGGAATTGGCGCACTATTTATGATTATGCACTGGCGCATGATTTCCGGTTCCTAAGTTATGGAGATTCTTCTTTATTAATACCATAAGATATTCTTCTCTCCAAAAGATTTTACGCAATATAAAAGACACTATGCCAAGCGATAATAACCAGGAAATGTTCCCTATCGTAGACGAACAGGGAAATATCACCGGAGCCGCTACTCGCGGAGAATGTCACAGCGGTAGCAAACTGCTTCATCCGGTAGTTCACCTTCACGTATTCAATGCCCAAGGAGACATCTATTTACAGAAACGCCCCGAATGGAAAGACATTCAACCGGGGAAATGGGATACGGCTGTAGGCGGACATATTGATTTGGGCGAAAGCGTAGAAATCGCCCTAAAGAGAGAAGTCCGTGAAGAATTAGGCATCACAGACTTCACTCCCGAGCTTCTCACCAGTTATATTTTTGAATCCAGCCGTGAAAAAGAGCTTGTTTTTGTCCACAAAACCGTTTATGAGGAAGAAATCCATCCCAGCGACGAACTGGACGGTGGACGATTTTGGAAGATCGAAGAAATAAAAGAAAATCTGGGTAAAGGAATCTTCACTCCCAACTTCGAAGAAGAGCTGAAAAAAGTCTCTCTTATTCCTTCTCTATCCAAGTAATAATCTTTTCAGAGAACGGACTTTCTTTCGGAGACACAACTCCCGCCCAATGTCCGTTCTCATCAATCATAAACTTCTGAAAGTTCCACTGAATCGGTGCACTTTCTTTTCCATTTTGTTTTTTCTCCGTCAACCATTGGTAAAGAGGAGCCATATCTTTTCCTTTAACGGAAATCTTAGCCATCATCGGAAAAGTAACATCATAGTTCAAAGAACAGAACTTGGCTATTTCTTCATTACTACCCGGTTCTTGTCCCATAAAGTTATTCGCCGGAAAACCGATAATAACAAAGTCTTTTTCTTTATATTTCTCATATAGTTTCTCCAGTTGAGCATACTGGGGCGTCAGCCCACACTTAGATGCCACGTTGACTACCAGCACTTTCTTACCTTTCAGTGAAGAAAGAGGAAAGTCCTTACCATCAATAGTTTTCACTGTAAAATCATAAAAAGACTTGTTTTGCGCTTCCGAAGAAATTGCAAACAACAGGCTTACCATCATCAAGACGAATGTTTTCATGTTGAATATACATTTAGTTTGTTTTTATATTAAACGAGTAAACTGAAAGAAATGTTTGTTCAGCAGTGAAACAAGAACAATGATTTTACATCTTTCAATTCCCAAATCCGTCACTTCACCCCACAATCTTTCCGCTTCATTTATTTTTAGTGATAACGGATGAAGATAGGTAGTAATTTTGTATCGTGAAATAATAATACAACGAAAGTCATGTTTACAGCTATTGTACGTTTTTCAATCAAGAAGAAACTATTTGTAGGACTCACTACTCTCTTCCTGTTTATCGGAGGTATCTATGCGATGCTGACACTACCTATTGATGCCGTGCCCGACATTACCAATAATCAGGTACAAATAGTGACCGTATCCCCTACACTCGCGCCACAAGAGGTGGAACAACTCATCACTATGCCTATCGAAATAGCGATGAGCAATATTATGAATGTCGAAGATATCCGTTCTGTCAGCCGCTTCGGGCTATCAGTCGTAACGGTTGTTTTTAAAGAAAGTGTCCCCACACTCGATGCACGGCAGTTGATAAATGAACAAATACAAAGCGTAACAAGCGAGATTCCCTCCGAACTCGGAACACCGGAGATGATGCCCATCACCACCGGTCTGGGAGAGATTTACCAGTATATATTGAAGGTAGCTCCCGGATATGAGAAGAAATATGACGCAATGGAACTCCGCACCATTCAAGATTGGATGGTGAAACGTCAGTTGTCTGGTATACCCGGTATAGTAGAAATCAATAGTTTCGGCGGTTACCTGAAACAATATGAAGTAGCCGTCGACCCGGACGCCCTTTTTTCTTTGAATATCACTATCGGCGAGGTGTTCGAAGCACTTAGCAGCAACAACCAAAATACCGGCGGAAGCTACATTGAGAAGATAAAGAATGCCTACTATATCCGGTCGGAAGGTATGATTACCCGCATCAAGGATATTGAACAGATTGTAGTGACCAACCGAAATGGGATTCCGGTACATATCAGTGATGTAGGAGTTGTCCGCTTCGGTTCTCCAAAGCGTTTCGGTGCCATGACAAAGGATGGTGAGGGCGAGTGTGTCGGCGGAATTGCCATGATGCTGAAAGGTGCCAACGCAAATGTAGTGACTCAAGAACTCGAAAAACGGGTAGAAAAAATACAGCAGCTATTACCCGAAGGAGTCAGTATAGAACCTTACTTGAACCGTTCGGAACTGGTAAACCGGAACATCTCTACGGTTGTCAACAACCTGATTGAAGGAGCGGTTATCGTCTTCCTTGTACTCATCCTCTTCCTCGGCAACCTCCGTGCCGGACTGATTGTCGCATCCGTCATCCCGCTGGCAATGCTCTTCGCTTTTATCATGATGCGTGTATTCAATGTCACCGCCAATCTAATGAGTCTCGGTGCCATTGACTTTGGTATTGTAGTAGATGGCTCTATCGTTATATTGGAAGGTATCCTCGCCCACATTTACGGAAAACAATTCCGAGGCCGCACACTGACCCGCAAAGAGATGGACAAAGAAGTGGAAAAAGGAGCTTCCGGCGTTGCACGTTCGGCCACTTTTGCAGTGTTGATTATCCTTATCGTCTTCTTCCCCATCCTTACATTGAACGGGATTGAAGGGAAATACTTCACCCCCATGGCTAAAACACTTGTGTTCTGCATTATCGGAGCCTTAATTCTTTCACTGACTTATGTTCCTATGATGGCCTCCCTCTTTCTGAAGCATACCATTGTTGTGAAACCCACCCTTGCCGACCGCTTCTTCGAGAAACTGAACAAGACCTACCAGCACACCCTGCGCGCCTGTCTTCGTCACAAATGGCGTACCGTCATCATAGCCTTCTCTGCGCTGATCGGTTCACTTTTTCTCTTTACCCGCCTGGGAGCAGAATTCATTCCTACTTTGGACGAAGGAGATTTTGCCATGCAAATGACACTACCCGCAGGAAGTTCGCTGACCGAAAGTATCGAAGTATCCCGCTTGGCAGAGAAAGCATTAATGGATAAATTCCCTGAAATCAAACATGTTGTAGCCAAAATAGGAACGGCGGAAGTTCCCACTGACCCGATGGCAGTGGAAGATGCCGATGTGATGATTATCATGAAACCATTCAAAGAATGGACAAGTGCCGGAAGCCGTGCAGAAATGGTGGATAAAATGAAAGACGCACTTGCTCCGCTCTCCGAACGTGCCGAATTCAACTTCTCGCAACCGATACAGCTTCGCTTCAACGAGCTGATGACGGGAGCAAAAGCAGATATTGCCATCAAATTATATGGAGAAGACACGCACGAATTATATGAAAGAGCCAAAGAAGCAGCTACCTTTGTAGAAAAAGTGCCGGGAGCAGCGGATGTCATCGTTGAGCAGACGATGGGATTACCCCAATTAGTAGTGAAATACAACCGTGGCAAAATAGCCCGTTACGGCATCAACATACAAGAGCTTAACACCATTATCCGAACTGCCTATGCCGGAGAGTCAACAGGTGTAATCTTTGAAAACGAACGGAGATTCGATCTCGTGGTCCGGCTTGACCAGGAGAAAGTGGCCGACTTGAATCTTGATAAGTTGTTTGTACGCACTTCGGAAGGAATTCAAATCCCTGTTGGAGAGGTAGCAAGCATCGACCTTGTCAGTGGGCCACTGCAAATCAACCGGGATGCAACCAAACGGCGCATCGTCATCGGGGTCAATGTGCGTGACGCAGACATCCAGCAAGTTGTCGCCAATATTCAAGAGACACTGAACAAGAACATCAAACTGAAACCGGGATATTACTTCGAATACGGCGGCCAGTTCGAAAACTTGCAAAATGCCATCAATACCTTACTGGTGGTCATCCCCGTAGCATTAATGCTCATTCTATTGATTCTGTTCTTCGCATTCAAGAACATCACCTATACCCTGATGGTATTCTCAACCGTCCCCCTATCGCTCATCGGTGGTATCGCCGCACTTTGGCTACGCGGACTTCCGTTTAGCATATCGGCCGGAGTAGGATTCATCGCTTTGTTCGGGGTGGCAGTATTGAATGGTATCCTGATGGTAAATCACTTCAACGAACTTCGTAAACAAAATACCTATTCCATGACTACAAACCAGATTATCAAAAGAGGGACTCCACACTTGCTCCGTCCTGTATTCCTGACAGGACTGGTTGCATCTCTGGGATTCGTCCCGATGGCAATAGCCACTTCAGCCGGCGCAGAAGTACAACGTCCGTTGGCAACAGTGGTCATCGGTGGCTTGATAATTTCTACCGTACTGACTTTACTCATCATTCCGGTGTTTTACAAAATTGTAAATTCATTTGCTATCTGGAGACGTCCGGGAATCAAACTGCGCTGGCCTTTCGGGGGATTGTGTCTCCTGTTCTTGTTTCTTCCCGCGTTCGTTTCCGCTCAACAGACACAAACAGTCAGTCTCGAACAGGCGATAGAAATAGCCAAACAAAATCATCCTCGCCTGAAAATAGCCAATAATGCTATTCAACAAGCCAAAGCCACTCGCGGAGAAGTGATAGAAGCAACGCCTACCTCGTTCAGCTATTCCTGGGGTCAACTTAACGGAGAAAACAAAAAAGACAAGGAACTGGCTTTCGAGCAAAGCCTGGGCTCCCTTCTAACGCCATTCTACAAGAATGCGTTAGTCAACCGTCAGGTAAAAACGAACACCTATTATCGGCAGATGGTAGAGAAAGAAATCACAGCAGAAGTGAAAAGGGCGTGGGCCTACTACCAATATGCCACTAATCTCTGTTCAATGTATCGGGATCAGGATAAAATGGCAGAAGAACTGCAGCGCATCGGAGAATTACGATACCAACAAGGAGAGATCACCTTGCTAGAGAAAAATATGATGACCACCATAGCTGCCGATCTGCATAACCGCTGGTTCCAAGCAAAAGAAGAAGAGAAAATGGCATTGGCACGTTTCCAATGGAGTTGCTACTCCAACGATCCCATTGTTCCGGTGGATTCCACTTTATCCTTATTCTATACCGGCATTTCGGATGGAAACCTGTCGGGAGCACATACTGCCTACTTTCAAAGCCAGGCAGATGAAGCGAAAGCAATGCTCCGTGTAGAGCAGAGCCATTTCTTTCCTGAAATCAGTGTGGGGTATACCCGTCAGGACATTCTCCCACTTAAGAATCTGAATGCCTGGATGATCGGGGTTTCTTTCCCCATCTACTTCCTACCACAAAAGAGCAAAGTGAAGCAGGCACGGCTAACTGCTACTTCAGCGCAAATACAGGCAGATGCCAACATCCGGGAGTTAAGAAATAAGACACTCGAACTGGAAGCATCCCTTCGCAGATATAATGAGAGTTTACGATATTATACCTCTTCTGCCTTGAAAGAAGCGGATGAACTGACAAAGGCAGCCAACCTGCAATTGCAGCAGAGCGAAACAGGCATTGCCGAATATATACAGTCGATTACCACCGCCAGAGAGATACGCAGAGGCTATATTGAAACAGTCTACCAATACAATATTGCTGCACTGGAATATGAACTTTTCAAGTAGGTGGAAAATCGAGACATTGAATGAGATACATCACCCTGAATAATTATTATAAAACATAAGATATGAAAAAAATAGTTTATCCCATCCTTTTACTAGTTCTAACGGCTTGCAAAGGAAACCAGCAAACTACAAATAACGAATCCGCCGCAATTCCCGTTGCCGAAACGATAGCAGATACCATCGCACAACCCGAAGTGGATGCCATCACTTCAGCTACCTCAAAGCCTAATCAGGTTTCGTTCAACGGACGAATCGTTCTTCCTCCCCAACGTCAGGCAACCATTGCTTTAACCATGGGAGGCATTGTAAAAAAAGCTTCTCTGCTTCCAGGGCAATGGGTGGCTGCAAACAGTGTAATCGCCACGTTAGAGAATCCGGAGTTCATCACCCTGCAACAAACTTATCTGGACAGTCACGCACAGACCGAATATCTCTTAGCCGAATACGAACGGCAAAAAAATCTGTCTGCCGAACAAGCAGCTTCTCAAAAGAAATTCCAGCAAAGTAAAGCGGACTTTCTCTCCATGAAGAGTCGCCAGGACGCCGCTGCTGCACAACTTTCTCTTTTAGGCGTTCAAACGGAGGCATTACTTAAGAACGGAATACAACCGCTACTGGAAGTCAAAGCCCCCATTAGTGGATATGCCGCTAATGTAGCGATGAATATCGGCAAATATATCAATCCGGGAGAAGCACTTTGCGAACTTATCGATAAAAGCAGCCCGATGCTTTGCCTGACTACTTACGAGAAAGATCTCGCAGACATACAAGTCGGCAGCCCGGTACAGTTTCGTGTAAACGGAATGGGGACACAAACCTTTCACGGTATCGTGATTTCCATCGGACAAAAAGTAGACGAAACCAATCGTTCGCTCGAAGTGTATGCTTCCATCAAGGAGGAAAATGTACAATTCCGCCCCGGTATGTATGTCACGGCACACATTCAGAAACAATAATTGACCAACTGTGACAACAGCATTGACATTTTATAACCGGTAACTCATAATTTACCACTATCTTTGTTGTATGATAGCCAAAGCAATAAAAAAAGATAAATATATACTTTCCACAGTCATCATCTCCTTAGCGGTTGCTGTACTGATTCATTTTCCTGAATCAGTATCTCTTTTCGACCGTTTCGAAAGTCATTCCTTATTCCCGGGGATGAAGTTTATAGATGTGGCAAACGAAATACTGTTTACCTTTCTGTCGCTATTGTTACTTTTTGCCATCAATACTCGTTTGTTTCATTTCAATCAGGCTTCCATTAAAATTACAGGGACAAAGATTTTGCTTTCCTTTATCGTGACATGGATATTGAGTAACTTGTCAGGACAGTTTTTTGTTTTCCTTCACAGAACGTTTGATATTCCGGCCATCGATGCCATGGTACATCATTATTTGCATCCATTGCGGGATTTCATTGTGGCATGTCTCGTCACCAGTAGTTGCTGCATCATTCATCTTATATTCAAGCAGCAACTGGTACTTATTGAGAACGAACAGCTTCAGGCAGAGAATCTCCGCAATCAGTATGAAGTACTGAAGAATCAGCTGAACCCACACATGCTGTTCAACTCGCTGAATACCCTGCGTTCGCTGGTACGCGAAAATCAGGATAAAGCGCAGGATTACATTCAGGAACTCTCCCGGGTACTAAGGTATACTTTGCAAAGTAATGAGTCACAATGTGTCAGTCTCCGGGAAGAAATGGAATTTGTTTCCGCTTATATTTTTCTATTAAAGATGCGTTTTGAGAACAATCTACAATTCGACATACAGATAAGCAATGCATACGAAGAATATCTCCTCCCTCCAATGGCGGTGCAAGTGTTGATTGAGAATGCAGTAAAGCACAACGAAATCAGCGACCGGAAGCCGTTGACCATTCATATCACGACGGACGATAACGGCAATTTGTCTATCAGCAACGACATTCAGCCCAAATGGACTGCAACTTCCGGAACCGGTATCGGACTTGCCAACCTTGCCAAGCGATACAGGCTTTTGTTTAAACGGGATATACAAATAACGGAGGACAGAGAGTTTACAGTTTGTATTCCTTTGATTGAAAAATCACAACTAGAACAATAATCACCATGAAGATTGTCATTATAGAAGACGAAAAAGCAGCAGTACGAAACCTGACTTCACTGCTTAATGAGATAAAACCGAATGGAGAAATCGTGACCATACTGGATAGTATCAGTTCCACTATCGAATGGTTCAGTTCTCATCCGATGCCGGAACTGGTATTCATGGATATTCACCTGGCAGATGGTTCCGCCTTCGAGATATTCAATCATATCAATATTACTTGTCCGATTATCTTTACAACTGCCTATGATGAATATGCGTTACGTGCATTCAAAGTAAACAGCATCGACTACTTATTAAAACCCATCGGTAAGGAAGACATAGAACACGCTTTCGATAAGCTCCAAGGTTTACAGGATGCTGCTGACAAACACCAGTTTCCTTTTCCACAACAGGAGAATGAGCTACTGAAACTGATACATTCACTCCAAAAGCAGGAAAACTATAAAAGTCATTTCCTTATTCCTACCAAAGGAGACAAACTATTGCCTGTCTCTGTAGATATGATACAATTGTTTTATATTAAGGACTGTCAGGTCAAAGTAGTCTTAACCGATGAAACCGAATACTGTTTCTCTCAAACATTAGATGAACTTACGGAGTGTCTCAATCCTTCTCTTTTCTTTCGGGCTAACCGCCAATATCTTATTTCGCGAGAAGCTATCAAAGATATTGACTTATGGTTCAACAGCCGACTGTCCATCAACTTGTATTATTCAGGAATCAAAGAAAAAATACTTGTCAGTAAAGCCCGAGTAGCAGAGTTTAAAGAGTGGTTCTCTAAGAGAAAGCGTTGATTCCGAGGCATTGCCTTCTTAGAACAAATAGCAAAACAAAGTGTTTCGTGCCGTGAAACGATTGGTTTCAACGCTTGAAACCAAAGGTATCTCCTGTTGAAACTTCTATTTACATACAAGCTTATATTTATATGCAGGCATGTTCATTTCAAACGATGATAGATGAATGATTAGGTGATAGGTGGAGAACAATCTATCACCACCCTGAAAGCTCGATGAACAATGCGTTTCAGAAGGATGGTGATAGATTGAAAGAGGATTCCATTTTTACGTATGGAAAGTTAGAATATGTGCCATCATTCAATGACAGCTGCAAAGCCGCCATTTCTAACCATCTTTATAGTTAGCTGTTCTCCGGCTTTCACTTGGGCTGACTTGCAACGATAATCCATCGCCTGACGTCCTGCGTTGATACCATCCTCAAAAGATGTCATTTGATAAGAGCGATCTTTATTCAAGAAATCTAACTTTATGGTAAACTCACGTTCCTTTTTACCATTATTAGTCATTCCTCCTATAAACCACTTATCGCCTTTCCGTTTTGCTACAATGACGTATTCACCCGCTTTAGCTTCCAGTGCCACAGTCTCGTCCCACGTTACGGGAACTTGTGTGATGAAACGGGTACAATCTTCATTACGATAATAAAGAGTAGGATTATCTGCCAACATCTGCAGACCACTCTCAAAAACCACAAAGAGTGCCAACTGATAAGCACGTGTTCCGATACTTGCAGCATTAGGACGTTCCGACCGATACACATTAGGCTGCATACTAATCATCGCCCCGGGAGTATAATCCATCGGACCGACAGCATTACGCATAAACGGTAAATACAGACTATTATCCGGATAACAACCGCCCATTTGTTCCATGCCACGCACTCCTTCGTAAGACAATACATTCGGATATTTATATTCCAGTCCGGCAGGTTTGAAAGAGCCATGAAAATCGACAAACAAATGATGTTTGGCTGCTTCCCGGGCTACCCGTTCGTAATAGTTGACCATCCACTGATCGCTTCTGTCCATAAAATCAATCTTAAGTCCTTTTACTCCCCATTCATTGAAAGTCTTGAAGAGATCAAAATTGTTTTCTACCGTCAACCACGTCAACCAAAGCACAATCCCTACATTTTTTTCTTTGCCATAACGGATCAACTCGTGCAAGTCTACTTTGGGATTAGGCGTATAAGGATCACGCGTACTTTTAGCCCAGCCTTCATCCATAATGATATATGGAATACCAAATTTAGAAGCAAAATCAATGTAATACTTATAAGTATCCAAGTTATAACCGGAAACAAAATCCACATCCGGTCCGTAAGGAGAAGCGTCATTCCACCATTCCCAGCTCACCTGTCCCGGCTTAATCCATGAAACATCCTGAAGTTGATTCTTTTCAGCCAGTTTATAAGTCATTGTATTCTCAATCAACTGCTTATCATTTTTACTTATCACAAAGTAACGCCAAGGATAATTTCTCGTACCTTTTGTTTTAGCAATGTAATCAGCTTCTTGAGTAATCTTCACACTACGATCACTGTTTTCGGCAAACGCAAGCGGAGCTTTAGGAAAAACAGAAATTGCTCCGTTCGTGCCCGTTCCTTTGAAAAACATACATGGATAATCAGCCAGATCCGACTCGCTGATTAATATTTTATAGTCTTTTTGTGTGTCAATCAATACCGGCAAAACAGCTATCCGTTCTTCAGGCTTCCACGCATTACTTTGAACATGTGTGTAAGGTTCCTCATAAGCTGTATGGAAACTTCCCGGTTGTTGCAAGTGAAGAAGATAATCCGACGGGAAGTTGATAGCAAACTCTTCGTTCATTACTTCAACATCACCTTTTTGTGAGGTAATAAACCGGTAAGCAACTCCATCGTCAAAAGCACGGAATTCTACTGAATAATCTTTAAAGGTCAGTAGCAATTGATTATAACGATTATTGACTTTCGCATATTTCAAAGGAACAATAGGAGTTAATTGCTCGTCGACACTCGTACGTTTCTGACGGCGCAGTTTGGGATTTTCTCCCAACACCTGATTCCTCAATGTCAACTGAAGGGAATTGTCTTTCAACAATACATCTCCGTTATAATCTATACTATAATAGATTTTATCCGAGAGATTCAAGGACACTTTCAGCTCTCCATTGGGAGAAATTAACTCTAACTTATTCTGTGCACGAAGTAGTGATGCCAAGCACAAACACACAACTAACAGGAAATATCTTCTCATGATTTAGATATTTAATTAATAATCGTTTTACAATGGCAAATGTAATAAAAACATCACTTCGTACTATCAAACGGACTGGGTAATACTCCTTCAAAAGTCATTTTCACTGGTTTAATATACCCGTTTTCATCAAAATACATTCGATCAATACAAGTTGCACGACTATTTGCTGCTGTTTCACCTAACGGACGACGATGATAAACAATATACCATTCATCTTCTCCGGCTCCTTTTATCACCGAATGATGTCCTGCTCCGGTAGCTACCGAAAGATCCTGTTCCAGGATTTTACCAACCCTTTTGAACGGACCAAAGGGAGAATCTGAAATGGAATATGCTACACTATAGTTCGGGAGTCCCCAGCCACCTTCCGACCACATGAAATAATATTTTCCATTACGTTTCAACATAAATGGTCCTTCTACATAGTTTTCCGGAGTGACTTCCTTATACATCGTTCCGTCCTCAAAAGGAACAATACTCAATAAGTCAGGAGCCATTTTCACCATATTACAATGTCCCCAGCCACCATAATACATGTAATATTGCCCGTCATCATCCTTGAATACAAACTGATCGATAGGTTGAGCCCCATGAACGATCTTATCAATCAGCGGCTTACCCAAAGCATCCTTAAAAGGTCCGGCAGGACTATCTGACGTAGCAACACCAATCCCTCCTACTTCATTATTATTCTGAATATCATTAGCTCCGAAAAACAAATAATACTTATCATTCGCTGAAAGCACCGCTGGCGCCCAAAGAGCACGACGAAGCCAACTGATATTCTCTTTTGATATGACTTTCGGATGCTTTGTCCAGTTCACCAAGTCTTTAGACGAAAAGGCATCCATAAAGGTTTGTTCATCATAAGGTGCCGAATACGTAGGATAGATCCAATATTCATCTCCAAACACGACTCCTTCGGGATCGGCATACCAACCTTTAAAAACAGGATTACCACTCTTTTTCTTTTCTGAAAAATTTGCCTGATATTTCATTGTCTTTCCAGGCAACGACAAAGAAGGAGCTACCGCTTCATCCGATACCGCACGCTTATAGTTCGGTTTACTGCTCATGACAAAACGTAGTTTCACGCCATCACGTATATCCTCATATTTCAAATAAGATTTGTCATACTTCTTGCCATTCACATACAATTCCTTTACATACACATTCTTCGGCGACCAATTATCTGCTACCATTTCAATCACCTTTCCGTTACTCATCCGAACAGTTATTGCCTCAACGCAAGGAGAACCGATGTTATACATATTGCTTGAAGGAGCCACCGGGTAAAAGCCTATGCAATTGAACATATACCAAGCCGACATCTGTCCGCAATCGTCATTGCCACTTAATGCATCCGGAGTATCGCCATAGAAACGGTCAGCAATCGTCCGTACCCACTTCTGACATTTCCAAGGTTCTTTCAAGTAATTATAAAGATACGCTACATGATGGCAAGGTTCATTTCCATGCCAATAGGCTCCGATACGGCCTTGAATATCATGTGCTCCCGGAATGTCATCCGGCAACTCTACTGTGAACAGTTCATCCAACCGGTTGCGGAACCAATCTTCGCCAGCTTCGTTGATATATCCTTGTACATCTTGTGGTACGTACCAGGTATATTGTACAGTAAAGCCTTCCGTAATATCCCCCCATCCATTTACAGATCCGGGGCCCTGATAAGCTACCGGAGTAAACGGTGTACGCCAGTTTCCCTGACTGTCCTTGCCACGCATATACTTCGTTTCCGGATCAATCAAAGTCTGATAAGAGAGTGCACGATTCAAGAAATAACGATAATCATCCTCTTTACCCAAAGCCTTGGCAGCCTGTGCCATGCAATAATCATCATACGCATATTCCAATGTTTTAGATACTGATTCCGCCTCTTTATCGAAAGGCACATATCCCATCATACGATATTCCGGCAAACAGTCATAATTCGGATTCATCGCCGTGGTCTTCATAGCCTCATACGCACGTTCGTAATCGAACCCTTTTACTCCCTTCACAATCATGTCAGCCAATACGGAAACTGCATGATAACCAATCATACACCAAGTCTCATTTCCATAAAACGACCAGATAGGCAGCATTTTCTCCACACTTTTATCATAATGAGCCAACATGGAATTGGCAATATTGGCATTCACTTCCTGTTGAACCAGATTGAACCAGGGATGCAAAGCCCGGTAGGTATCCCAAAGAGAGAATACCGTATAGTTGGTAAATCCTTCGGCTTTTTCTATATTTTTATCTAATCCTCGAAACTGCCCATCTGCATCCTGAAAGATGAACGGATGCAAAGCCGCATGGTAAGCCGACGTATAGAAGGTTCTTTTCGTTTTACGGTCGGCAGTAAGGGTATATTTTCCAAGTTCTTTTTCCCATAGTGCTTCTCCTTTAGCTTTCAGATCATCGAAAGCGAGTCCGGCAAGTTCCGCCATATTGTTCTTTGCTCCGTTTGTGCTGACCGATGAAATAGCAGTTTTTACAATCACTTCCTCTCCGGCTTTTGTATCAAAAGAGATGCAAGCCATCAGATTCTTTCCCCAAGCCTCATAGCTGCTACGAAACCGGGAGGTATTGTAAATCACCGGTTTCTTATTCTGCATAAAGCGCAAGCCGGTCAACTTTTTAGAGAAAGTAGCCGTGAAATAGATATGCCGTTCCGGTCCCCAGCCTTTTACCAGTTTATATCCGGTGATGGTAGAATCATTTTCCATGCGCAGATTCGCCCATTCACAAGATTGCCATAAAGTATGGTTCATATCAATCATTATAAAAGCTTTATCCGATTGAGGATAGGTGAAGCGAAACATACCACTACGTACCCCTGACGTCATTTCAGCCTTTACTCCATAATCTGACAGTTCCACCGCATAATAATTAGGTGATGCCCATTCCTTTTCATGAGAATAACGTGAACGGTATCCCTTTTCCGGCTCCTCACGTGTCCCCGGATCCAGTTTCATCTCTCCTGTTCCGGGAATAAACAAGAAGTCTCCCAAATCAGGTATACCAGTCCCGCTTAAATGAGTCAGACTGAACCCCAACAAAGTGGAATGATTATATTTATAACCGGAAGCCGCATCATAGTATTTACTATCTGTGTCCGGACTCATCTGAATTCCTCCGAAAGGAATCTGCGCACCCGGATACACATTACCATAACCATCTGTTCCCACAAATGGATTCACATAATCAATCAGTTTCTCGGTTTGAGCCATGCCTGGCAAAATACTCACCAGACACGACCAAACCAAAAACAATCTCTTTTTACCCAATCTACTAGCCATATTTATTCTTATTGTGCTTGTACATCTCCTACCGCAACTTGATATTCGTGCCACAGTTCATCAATATTATATTCATTCCCTAAAATATGTTTGATAGCACCATCAAACGACCAAGGCACCACCTCCAACGTACTGCGATTGAACTTACGCAAGAATTCAGGGTCTTTGTTATCACGCAGCCAGACAAAGAAATAACCGGCCGTACGATAACCGTCCATATAGTTCCCACCTTTTGGACGGGCATTAGGACCATCGAAACCACCGTTTGCCACACGTACAGCATCGGCCATGCCTTCAATAAATGCCCAGAAAACACGGTTAGTCCCATAAGAACCAATTCCTTGCGGTTCCAGCTGATAGGCATGTGTCAGTTCGTGCAGCAATACTCCGCGCGTTTCGAAAAACAGCTTTGCCGTATCATTCTTCGCAAATGATTTCTCAATATGCCGCGTGCTATAGAATTTTGTATTCTCATCTACCATTTCCGCAGGTAAAATCTCGTCAAAAATATATTTTTTCACGTCTGCATGAATCTGCTCCTGTGTCACTTCCGGATCATGCTGTGTCGATAACACAACTGCATCCAGTCTGGCAGGAACACCATTTTCATCATATTCCACTGTTACCTGTGTCTTTCCATCCGGGCGAAGATAAGGAAGTGTTCCATCTTTACGCACTTTTGTAAGTCTCAGTGCAAGCTTGTGTGCCAATGCGATCGGATATGGCATAAATTCTTCTGTCTCATTGGATGCATATCCAAACATCATTCCTTGATCTCCGGCACCGATTGCCTCAATTTCTTCATCTGACATCTTATTTTCTTTTGCTTCCAAAGCCTTGTCTACACCAAGTGCAATATCAGCTGACTGCTCGTCAATTGCAGTTACCACACCACATGTATGCGCATCAAATCCGTATTTTGCTCTGTTGTATCCAATCTCATCGATTGTCTCTCTTACTAATTTTTGAATATCCACATATGCATTTGTTGTGATCTCTCCCATAACCAACACAAGACCTGTTGTAATTGCTGTCTCACAAGCTACACGGCTCATCGGATCCTGCTCTAACAGTGCGTCTAAGACCGCATCTGAAATCTGGTCACAAATCTTATCCGGATGTCCTTCTGTTACTGATTCTGATGTAAATAATAATCTTTCCATTCGTTCTTTCCTTTCTTTATTTCTTTCTTTCTCTTTAAGGATTGTCCTGCTTCTTCCCTAATTAACTAAAAACAGCCCGACAAAATCGGACTGTTTTATATTCTCATAAACCAATCCTCTTATTGTTCGATTACTCGCTCAGGTTGGCACCTTCCGTTCCCGGGGTTGCCGTGGCTTCATAGATCCTTTTACCTCCACCACTCTGAATAAGAGAAAGTTCGCATTATTTAATTTGTTCCGTTGATGATAATAACACTTCTAAATACTGCCGTCAAGCACTTTTTCTATTTACCTATTTGTTTGATAAAGTTTATTACTAATACCAAAGAAAAAAAGCCTCAGAAATATGAAATTCCTAGACTTTTTGACAGGCGCCAACCAGATTTGAACTGGTGATAGAGGTGTTGCAGACCTTTGCCTTACC
>OGKN01000413.1_pt1 | contig 23126 bp, 16 predicted proteins | sample 1572511 | NCBI WGS metagenome assembly OGKN01 (sample SAMEA2582150, study PRJEB24529) | metagenome | reverse complement strand
AATAGCTACTTTCATCTTTTTCTTTTGTTTTAATTGAATATTGATTTTCTTTTCTATTCTTCCGAATAGTAAATAATTGGCTGCAAAATTATAACATTCTGGCATATAATTGATAACTTTTTTGTTATTTTGCAGATAAATACAAAAATACTGATATATGCATTGGTTTGACCTCAGTTTACAACTCCCGATAACAGACCCCACGTGGGTGTTTTTCTTGGTTTTGATCATTATTCTTTTCGCACCGATGATATTAGGACGTCTGCATATACCTCATATTATCGGCATGATTTTGGCCGGAGTGGTTATCGGTGAATATGGCTTTAATGTTCTCGAGCGGGACAGTAGTTTCGAATTGTTCGGAAAAGTAGGCCTCTATTATATCATGTTTCTGGCCGGACTGGAAATGGATATGGAGGATTTTAAGAAGAAGTATTTAATGATGATTCGGAAAAACAGGTGTTTGTTTGTCAATGTAAGTTTGGATATTGATGTGTTGTTGACAGGCAAATCTCTTTATCTTGTATGAAAAGTCCCTTTATATCAGTTTACTCTATCGAATTTTGATTGATCGAATAATGAGACAACCGGGTATAAAGGGACTTTTTATATTCTTATCAAAGAGTTATTTTTTTCTCTCTTTGTATTCTGACGGGGTAATTCCTATCACTTTCTTGAAGCACTTGCTGAAATATTTCGGATCGTTGAATCCCGTCATATATGCTACCTGGGAGAAGTTATATTCGTCGCTGTCAATCAGTTGTACGGCACGTTTGATACGTATTTCCCGTATAAAGTCAACAGGTGTCAGTCCGACGATTGATTTTAATTTCCGGTAGAAGATTGTACGGCTAAGCATCAACTGTTCTGCAAATTCGTCAATCGTTAGTTCGGCATTGTCCATCTGTTCTTCCATGTATGCCATTACTTTTTTCATAAATTGCTCGTCGTATGGAGTAATCTGTGGTTGTGAAGGAGTCAGAGGATCGGGAGAAGAGGTATTCTTTCCTTCCATCAGCCTATTCATATAGAGTTCCTGCAATGCTTTGCGTTGTCGTAACAAGGAGGCTACACGGGTCTTTAGATAAGTAGCACTGAAAGGTTTGGTGATATAATCGTCAATGCCTTGTTCCAATCCGGCGATACGGTCGTCCAGAGAGGCCTTGGCTGATAATACAATGATGGGGATATGGCAAATATTGTTGTTCTCTTTGATTTGCCTAATCATTTCTAAACCGTCCATCACCGGCATCATAACATCGCTGATAATAAGATCGGGCAGGTCGTCAACAGCATGTTGCAATCCCTCTTCACCATTGGAAGCTGTGATTACCGTATAATTCTCCGACAAAATACTTTTCAGAAAAGCCTTTAACTCTTCATTATCTTCTACCACCAATATGGAGAAACCATCCGAATTAGTCTCAAGGTCTTCTTTTTCTTCCACCTCTTCCGGCGCTTTCATGCTATCGACGGGATGAGGTGCTGAACTCTGACTATCATTCAGGATAAATTCGACCTGTACATCCTCTTCGAAAATTTCCCGTTGTAAAGGCAAGCTTACTGTAAAACGGCTGCCTATTCCGGGTTGACTATTTACTGTAATAGTGCCATGATGCATTTCCACCATCTCTTTCACGAGAGACAGCCCGATGCCGGAAGATGGTTGCAGAATATTTTGTTTTACCAATGACTCGAAGCGTTGGAACAAGGAATGTTGTTTTTCTACTGCAATTCCGATTCCTTCGTCTGCAACCTCTATCTCTACTGTCTTCTCTTTCGTTGTGATATTGACTGTAATCGACTTGTCGGTAGGTGTATATTTGAATGCATTGGAAAGCAGATTGAAGAATATCTTTTCAAACTTATCTCTATCCACCCAGCTATATACCGACTGGATGGTAGAAGTCAGCTGATAGTTTATGTTCTTTTCTTCAGCTATCAGTTTGAAGCTACTCATCACCTTTTGCAAAAGTGGAATCAAATCGGTCTCTTCAATCAGTAGTTTCATTTTCTGATTCTGAATCTTGCGGAAATCCAGAATCTGATTCATCAGTCGGAGCATGCGCTCTGTGTTCTGATGTACCAAAGTCAAATGCTCACGGGCGGAAGGAGAAAGCGGTTCATTCTCTAATACCTCTGTCACAGGGCTACTGATTAAAGTTAGCGGAGTACGTAACTCATGAGATATGTCAGTAAAGAATCGCAGTTTGATATTTGCTAATTGTTGTTCCATATCCACTCTGTGACGTAACCGATAGATGTAAAACAACACATATACGATGCTTGCCGTAAAGAGTATGAATAGAATGAAATAGAGCAGCCATGCCCAGTAGGTTTCCCAAAAGGTGGGGAGTACATGTATAGATAGAGTCCGTACATTGTCCACCCAGACCCCGTCACTGTTTGTTGACTTTATCTGCAACTGATATTTGCCTGCAGGTAAGTTGATGTAGCTAGCGGAACGGTTATTATCTGCTTCATTCCATTCTTCTTCTAGTCCTTGCAGGCGATAGGCATATAAAATCCCTTTTGGATTGACATAATCAAGTGCAGCAAACTGGAAAGTTACATTCCTTTGAGAGGGCTCCAGTTCCAATTCTTCCAGATTGTCAATAGAGTGATCGGTAAGGTGTCCTTGAATCTTGAGTCCTGTAAACACAATAGGAGGGACATAGCTACTCTTCCGCATCTTCTCCGGAGAAACTTCCAGAAAGCCTTTATCAGTTCCTAAGATAATTTGCTTGCGGGCATTGATAATAGGAAGAGCTTCGGAGAAATTGAATTCCTGATAGATGGAACTTAATTCATAGTTCTCAAAAGTTTCTTTGGCTGGATCGAATTTGGAGAGCGCAATCTCCGAAACAACCCATAGCTGATTCTGTGTATCTTCAATCATTGATAGTGCCAGATCGGAAGCCAGCCCGTTGTTCTTGTCGTAGTTTCTGAATTGGATATTCTCGTTCAGCAGATTGGGAGATATCACTTTATTTACGCCTCCGGTGAAACTGATGATATAAGTGGTTTTATTCTTGTCTGTATAGATATGCATGATATCGTTGGCACTAAGACTGTTTTTATCTCCCGGTCTACGGATATTCCGGTAGAATTTAATCTCTTCCAGGCGTTCGAAGTTGTTCGAGAATGTCAGCAGTCCGTTAGTCGTTCCCACTAAAATCACTCCTCCCGGAGCTTCTGCAATATTGCGTACTTTCATACCGTAAGCTATGGGATAGTTTCTTAACTCATTATTACTATGAATAAATGAAACTTTTCCATCTTTAGCTTGTGCCAGCAGATTTAATCCACCCCCATAACATCCTATCCAAATATGATTACGACTGTCCTGAAAGATAGCATAAATACTATTACTGCTTAAACTATAAGGATCATTTGTCTGGTGTTCAAAATGGTGAATAGAGTAATGATTTGCTCCTGTCTTTTTAAGTTGGAAAAGTCCGATTTCTTTAGTCCCCAACCATATATTTCCATCTTTATCTTCCAGAATCGAATATACCCCATTATAGAACGATTGTTTTTCCTTAATGATATTTCCTTGTTTGGATAAGTACCCCACCAGGTTACCATCCGGTGCGAATATCTGGATATAATTAGATTTCGATGCTGTCCATAGACGTTTATTGCTGTCTTGCAGGAATGCACGTGTTTCTGCCTCGTAATCAGTCAGGTTAAATTGATAGCTCTGTGGAAAGAAGCATAGTTTCTCTACACCACGTGCTGTTGCAAACCAACAGTTTCCCTGATTATCCAATGTATAAGACCTGACTAACGGACTGAAAATAGACTTAGGATTATTGATATCCGTAAGAAGCGGTTTGAGAGTTCTTTCTTTCCGGTCATAGTAGCAAAAGTTTCCTTCCGTGGGGAGTAACCATAAGTTTTTCGCATTGTCTTCAAAAATAAGTTTACGACTTTTACGCCCATGCTTGATAATCTCATCTTTTGGGGTGAACAGATGCTCTTTTTCATTGGTCACGAGGTTAAGATGGACAATGCCCGGATCTTTTGAAAAAATCCAGATATCTCCCAAGTGGTCTTGATAGACAGATTCTACATCGTTGGAAGTTTGGGTAGCTGTACGGATGTCTATTTGCTGGAAACTGTTCTTCGGGATAGAATACAAAATCACTCCATTATCCGTTCCCAATGCCAGCATATCTTTTCCTATGGTAGTGACATTGTTTATTTTATGATGCGGATAAGGAATATCTACGAATTTCAGTTTTTTAGTGTGGAAGTCATATCTGGCTAACTTGTCATTTTCTGCAATCAGATAGATCGTTTCCTTTATTTGGGTGATGAACTGGAAAGGAAAGTCAGTATCCAGTGTTTTCTTTCCTATGATGGAAACACCTTTATCCGTCAATATCCATTCATCTTCTTCAGAGTCTTGATAAATGTTAAATATTTGATTTCCTTTCAGGTTGTGGTTGGAAGCTGAATAAAGTGTGATGCCTTCTCCTTTTTTGCATAATTGTTCGTCCACTCTGAATGCATATCCGCTTTCACAGAGAATCCAGGCAATCCCTTTCTCCAGCGAATAAATGCGTGTAACATTGTTAGTTTGTTTCGTGGAAAGTTCAATAGGTTGGAGAACATCAATAAACTTCTCGGTTTCCACATCAAAAAGGCAGGCTTGTCCATCGTAAGTGGGGCACCATATATCTCCGTATTTGCTTTCTGAAATAGTTCCCATGCGATTACTGCCGAATGCATATTTACTCTCTTGCGAAGTTTTATATGTCTTAAAAGTGTATCCGTCAAACTTGTTAAGCCCGTTCCAGGTACTAAACCAAACAAGCCCTTTCTGATCCTGTAAAATGCTCATTACATTACCTTGAGCGAGACCGTCACTCACGGAGAAATGTTTAACTTGGCAGATAGGTTGAGCAGCTATATCGATCGCTATTGTTAGAAGAAGAAATAAAGTATGGAGCCGTTTCATAGTAGTTGCTTTAATGTTTATAGCAAAAATAAACAAAACAATGCAGAATGGAAAGTCCGATAAGTGGTTTGAACGAATAATACTCGTTTTTTCCTATTTTTTCCTCTTCATCCTATACAGCATTGATCTCTATGTTGTGTTTTGAACAAAAATAAGAGAGTAATATTAGTTAAAAAAATCCTCTTTATAATCTTATTCAGATTATAAAGAGGATAATTTTATTGACAAGAGTTGCATGGGGTATGGTGAGATGAAATCATAATTGGGGAATAAATTGCACAAGACTTTCACAAGTATCCTCCTGCCAATGCCTAAAATCATAGCAAAGCTAATTAAATAGTTTTTCGAATTGCAATATTTATTAATTTATCTTATGGTATTTATGAAATTTTTAATATATTGAAGATATTTTGTGCCAACTTTCCGTAACTCGTTGATTTTGCTTATGTTTGTAGGTAAAATAAAGAATGAAGTGAATGAATATGTCTACACAGCTATTATATAATGATTTTCCTACTTTTTTGCGGAAATATTTTCCTTACAAAGTACAAAAGATTTCATTGAATGCAGGTTTCACTTGCCCCAATCGTGATGGTACAAAAGGGTGGGGTGGATGTACTTACTGCAATAACCAGACTTTTAATCCGGATTATTGTCGGACAGAGAAATCTATTGCAATTCAATTGGAAGAAGGTAAATGCTTTTTTGCCCATAAATATCCGGAAATGAAATATTTGGCCTATTTTCAGGCCTACACCAATACATATGCGGAGTTGGAAGGCTTGAAGCGTAAGTATGAGGAAGCATTGGCGGTGGATGGGGTAGTCGGGCTGGTGATTGGTACGCGTCCCGATTGTATGCCGGAAAGTTTGTTGCGTTATCTGGAAGATTTGAACAAACATACGTTTCTCATGGTAGAATATGGGATCGAAAGCACTTGTGATGAAACCTTAAAACGCATCAATCGGGGGCATACTTATGCAGATACAGTAGAAGCTGTGTGTCAGACAGCGGCCTGTGGTATCCTGACAGGTGGACATATCATCCTCGGACTTCCGGGAGAAACACATGATACAATGGTGGCACATGCCGAAATTCTTTCCGATCTGCCTTTAGCTACACTTAAAATCCATCAGTTACAGTTGATCCGTGGTACGCGAATGGCGCATGAGTATGACGTAACTCCTGCTGGCTTTCATTTGTTTAACGAGGTTGAGGAATATATTGATCTGGTGATTGATTATGTAGAACATCTCCGTCCCGATATGGTTGTGGAACGTTTTGTTTCCCAATCTCCTAAAGATTTATTAATAGCTCCGGACTGGGGATTGAAAAATTATGAATTTGTAGCTCGTTTACAAAAAAGAATGAAAGAAAGAGGTGCTTATCAAGGTAAGAAGTATAGGGATTCGGAAAAAAGGATTATTTTTGCAAACGATAAACTTACCACTTAATAAATAGCTGTTTTGCGGAGTATAGAATAGTGGAAGAAATATTTAATGGATTTGAAAGATGGAAAGTAAAACAAGAATTAAAGGAAATGTCCACTATGTGGGAGTAAATGACCGTAACAAGCACAGATTTGAAGCGATGTGGCCATTGCCCTATGGAGTTTCATATAACTCTTATCTGATTGATGATGAAATGGTGGCATTGGTAGATACGGTAGATATCTGTTATTTTGAAGTCTACTTGCGTAAAATCAAGCAAGTGATTGGAGAACGTCCCATTAATTATTTGATTATAAATCACATGGAACCGGATCATTCGGGATCTATCCGATTGATTAAACAACATTATCCGGAAATTATTATCGTGGGTAATAAGCAAACATTCGGTATGATTGAAGGTTTCTATGGGGTAACCGGTGAACAATATCTGGTAAAGGACGGTGATTTCCTCGCTTTAGGACGTCACAAACTGCGTTTTTATATGACTCCAATGGTGCATTGGCCGGAAACGATGATGACTTTTGATGAAACGGATGGAGTTCTTTTCTCCGGTGACGGATTCGGATGTTTTGGTACTGTAGATGGCGGATTCCTGGATACCCGGATCAATGTCGATAAGTACTGGGGAGAAATGGTTCGTTACTACTCTAATATCGTTGGTAAATACGGAAGCCCCGTGCAAAAGGCTTTGCAGAAATTAGGTGGACTTCCCATTTCTGCCATTTGTTCTACTCACGGACCTGTATGGACAGAGAATATTGCAAAGGTGATCGGCATATATGATCGTTTGAGTCGTTATGATGCGGATGAAGGTGTTGTTATTGCCTACGGAAGCATGTATGGAAATACAGAGCAGATGGCGGAAGCTATTGCTGAAGAGCTTTCTGCACAGGGGGTTAAGAATATCGTTATGCATAACGTAACAAAGAGTCATCCTTCTTATATCATAGCGGATATTTTCCGTTATAAGGGATTGATTATCGGTTCTCCTACGTATAGTAATCAGATATTTCCGGAGGTGGAAGCGTTGCTTTCAAAGATTCTGCTGCGTGAGGTGAAGGGACGCTATTTGGGTTACTTCGGTTCTTTTGCATGGGCAGGTGCTGCGGTGAAACGTCTGGCGGAGTTTGCTGAAAAGAGTAAATTCGAATTGATCGGTGATCCGGTGGAGATGAAGCAGGCTATGAAAGACCTGACTTATACCCAGTGCGAAAATCTGGCACGTGCCATGGCGGACCGTTTGAAGAAAGATCGTTAAACAGTGAATGAGATAATTTATTAACTAACCTATAAAATAATCGACTTATGAGACTTATTATTCAGCCGGACTACCAGTCCGTATCTCTGTGGGCTGCACATTACGTTGCCGCTAAAATAAAAGCTGCCAATCCAACCCCCGAGAAACCATTTGTATTGGGCTGTCCCACCGGATCATCTCCTCTGGGCATGTATAAAGCTTTGATCGACCTGAATAAGAAAGGAATCGTTTCCTTCCAGAATGTGGTAACATTCAACATGGACGAATATGTAGGATTGCCGAAAGAACATCCGGAAAGCTATTATTCTTTCATGTGGAATAACTTTTTCGGTCATATCGACATTAAACCCGAGAATACTAATATTCTGAATGGTAACGCTCCGGATCTGGATGCAGAATGTGCACGTTACGAAGAAAAGATCAAGTCATACGGTGGCATCGACCTGTTCATGGGTGGTATTGGTCCTGACGGACATATTGCATTCAACGAACCGGGATCTTCATTGACTTCACGCACTCGTCAGAAAACGTTAACAATGGATACCATCATTGCTAACTCCCGTTTCTTTGATAATGACATCAACAAAGTTCCTAAGACTTCTTTGACAGTGGGAGTAGGTACTGTGCTTTCTGCAAAAGAAGTGATGATTATTGTAAATGGTCATAACAAAGCTCGTGCTTTGTATCATGCGGTAGAAGGTGCTATCACACAGATGTGGACAATCAGTGCATTGCAAATGCATGAAAAGGGTATTATCGTTTGTGATGATGCTGCTACAGCTGAATTGAAAGTGGGTACTTACCGTTACTTCAAAGATATCGAATCTGCTCATTTGGATCCGGAATCATTGATTAAGTAATTTGTGATGAAATAATAGAAATAAGGGCTGCGCACTGAAAATGTGACGCAGCCCTTTTAATTTCTGATACTATTATGTGAAGATTAGATTTTGGATGATTGTCTAACGAGCAAGTATTTTGGCTATTTCTGTTGCTGCTACTTTATATCCTTCACCAGTGAAATGAATGTAATCATTTCCATAAAGTCCGTCTTTCATAGTTCCGTCCGCTTCGGTGAACCATTTGGTGGGATTGATATATTCAACTTTCTCGAATCGGTGATGTTGTAATATGTCATGAATCTTATCACATTGTGTGCGCACTTTACTCTGTTGTTCCTTACCGGATGGAAACAGACCTAAAAGAATGATACGTGATTCGGGGAATTGCTTCCGTACTTCATTGGCTACTGCGATAATTCCTTCAGCCGTGTTTTCGGGACTGTCTTTTCCACTTATCAGATTATTAATTCCAATGGCAATCACTATGTTTTCAGGGTGGCAACTATTGTAGTTATCATAACGGACACGCCAAAGCAGGTTTTGCGTGCGGTCGCCGGATATGCCGGCACTTTCCCAATTATCCTTTCCTATGGCATTGTCCATAGCCTCTTTGCCGGGCTTGTAAGTCACTTCTTTTCTGTTACCTCCCCAACCTTGTGTGATGGAATTTCCCAATAACAACAGTTTTAAATGTTTCCCATTGAGAGTGGTGGTTATGTCTTTTGCTACGCTGTTCCAGTCCGAGTTTTGGGTCCATCCGGCTGCCGAACGGAATTCATTTCCCGGTACAGGATGCACACACATATTTTCCGCCCTGTTCGTAGCTTTGAGGATGAACTGCACAATAGGCTCGGGATTGTTGAGGGAGTGCGGGTGATGATCCACTCCAGGCTTATGAATAATAGTAATTGGTGCATGCAATTCCTCCATACGTTGTTCGAAAATGGCTGTGTTTTCAGTAACCGACACCACTTGGTCAGCATCACCTACCACGTGCAGGATGGGGATTCCAGCTTTTGCCATTGTCGGTGCACAGTCTATCGGATTCTTTTTCCAGTTCAACGCTTCAGCTTCGTTTTTAAAACCGTAAGCATTGAGAAGTTGTTTCGTATCCATGGCGGAACCGGCAGATTTACCTTGTCCCATAGGCCAACTTTTGAAGTCCATTACGGGGGCATCTGCATAAATACATGCCACTTTTTCCGGGTTTTGTGCCGCCCAGTTATAGACAATCAGCCCGCCACGACTCATCCCTTCAAGTGCCACTTTCTTGTTGAATCCGGCTTTCACCATTCGCTTGTAAAAACTATTCCAGCGTTGAACAGCTTTATCCGAGCCATATAAGTCGGCTACATCACAGTAAACAATATGAAAGCCATGTTCCAATAATGCTATGTCAGTCTGTGGCTCATGCCCCCAAAAGCGTGCACGAATCATCCAAGGTTTTCCTATGGCTTCTTTTGCGGGCTCTACTACAAGGCATTTTACTCCCTCATTCTCAAATTCATACCCTTGGTGTCCATGGAAGTTGAATCGTTTGGCATCTTGTATTCCCAGTGATGTCTGCAGCTTTGTTGGAGAAGCTGTTGCTTTTACAGCGAGATATTCATATATCTTTTGGGCCATGACTCCTGCTCCGATAGAAGAGGGGTGCAGTTTGTCCGGTAGCATAACCGAATCCCACTGGTCGCCGAAGAGATTAAACAGATTGATAATTTCCAGTTGATTTTTCCAGGCCAATTCTTCCACCGTGGGGCGTACCTCGTTTTCTATCAGTTGTGCATTGATTTCCGAACCCTCCGGCAGGAAACAACGGATAGGAGTCAGGAGAATAATACGTGGATGTGATTTCAGATTCCGATATGTGTCAATTAATGTCTGGTAATTGTCTTTGAATTCGTTTTTGTATTTCCAGTTTTGCGGTTTGGTATCGTTAGTACCTAATTTGATTAATACAATATCGGGCTGATATTCCAGAGATGCTTTGTAGGTATCTGTTTCGGAATATGGGTAATCTCCTTTAGACAATATAGTTCGACCAGAGGCTCCGAAGTTTTTGACCTCATACCCATCTCCCAGATAAGCTTGAAGTTGTGCCGGATAGCAGTTCATTTCCCGGTTGGGGATGAATGCTCCATAAGTAATACTGTTTCCTATGCACGCTACCCGTATGGGTTCACTTGCAAATGATTGGATAGTAATGAATAGACATACAAGAAAGATGCCGATGTGATTTAATTTTTTCATGATGAATATGATGATTTTGGTTTGTTGGGGGGATAACCAATCGTTGTTTTGCTGTGTATAAACGAACTGGCATGCTACTAATAATAAAACTTATTTATTCACGTTCCTATCATATAGCATACCAGTTCGATTCATTTTTTGGCTTTTATACCTCTTCCAGCCAGCCTTTCCCTTGCCGGATGATTTCCAGTTCGTCGTCGGTACATTTCACTACAGTGGAAGGTTCTATACCTCCGATACCTCCGTCAATGACCAGATCGACAATGTCACCGAACTTCTCATCTATCAGTTCGGGATCTGTCATATATTCCAAGTCCTCATGCTCTTCGTAGGGCAGAGTGGTCGTCATAATGGGAGCATCCAGCAGGCGTGCGATTTCGCGGATTATATTATTATCCGGCATACGGATACCCACTTCTTTCCGGTTGCGGAAGATTTTGGGTAACCGGTTGGTTCCGTTCAAAATAAAGGTGAATGGCCCTGGAAGATTATGCTTCATCAGCTTGAATATATTATTGTCTACTTTCGCATATTCGCTGATGCTACTCAAGTCATAACAGATGATAGACAGATTGTTCTTTCTAGGGTCTATCTCTTTGATCCGGCATATCCGTTCTATAGCACGTTCCTTCAAACCATGACAGCCGATGGCGTACATCGTATCAGTGGGATAGATAATCAGTCCGCCGTCATTCAGGATGTCGATGATTCGTTGTAAATCCTGCGGGTTATTATTTTTGTCATATAGCTTCAGAAGCATAATTCATTCTCCTTCTCTCTTATTTGAGTTTCTTTTTTAAGAAATCCAGTGCCTTTTCTGCTGCTTTCTCTGTCACCTTTTGTTTGATTGAATCCTTATTGGCGGTAGCGGCAGAGTCCAGTCCCAGTTTCTGTCCGAGTTTGCTGATAGCTTCATCGGCTACAGCCTCGACAGCTTGATTGGCCATGCTTTTAGTATCGACGCTGACTTTCGGAGAGGTAAATGAACCTCCGATCTTCAAGTCAAGAGTCATTAGTTTAGAGATATTGCCTACAGATGCCGGCAACTTCACTTTTCCGGAGTAGTCGATGGTTTGATCGAGGCCTGTGCTACCGGAAAGATTCAATGTGTAGTCTCCCATCTTGATATCGAACGGTTTGGTTTCTACGCGTCCGTCTTTGATGGTGAAATCCAGTGTCATATCTTTCACCTTCATGTCTTTCAGACTTGGCTGTTTAACGGCATCGGCTATTTCGTCGATTGCTTTCACTCCGCTTAAACTAAGATCACGGGTGGAAAGGCTACCATCACCTTGCATTGTATTCAGTACAGGGCTCATGGTTGCATCCAAATCTGTCAGTACATTAATACTTCCGGAGAAATTACCTTTCAGGTTTTCGAAGATAGGAGCCATCTTCTGCACCATGTCCAATTCTTTGTAAGCTTGTGCGAAACCGATATTGGAGAGTTTGAATCCGGCTTTCATTTCCGGCTTCTTTACGTTGGCAGTGGAGTAGTAGCCGTTCATGACTACGTTGCCACCCATGGTGTTCATGGAGAGGTTTTTCATATCCACTTTGCCATCTTTTACCACAAGCTTGCCGTTCATATTATTGAAAGACATCTTATCGAATAACACCTGTTTCAGGTTAGCGTCCATTTGGAAGTCGATGTTGCGGGGAACTTCCATAATACCCGTGGCAGCTGTAGCTACGGAGTCGGTAGACGCAGTTTCTGATGCAGTCGCTTCATCCGCAGAAGCGGCCATGAAGTCGTTCAGATTGAAATAGTTGGAACGAATATTCAGGTTTCCTTTCAATGTAGTACCTTTCAATGCGTAACCGATATAGTTTTCAAACCGACTGTCGGCTGTGATATCATTCTTTCCGATGTTGACGGTTGTCTCGCTCAACTGGAGGTATTTCGGGGTGAAAGTGAAGAGAGACTTCTTGATTTCTACGTCCGGCATATCTTTCATTTTGAGTTTCATACCCGTCAGTCCGATAGTACCTGAAGCTTGCATACGTTCGTATTCCTCTTTTTCGATATAGGAAAGGCGTCCTGACATTTGCATATCGGCGTCAATGGTACCGTTCAACTCCATATCTCCAAGTGGATAGACTTGTTTTATCATACCTAAATTGAGAATCCCTTTAGCTTCAGTTTTAAAGTCCGGATCGCTGATCGGTGTTTTTACATTAGCCGTCAGGCTAAACGGATTTCCGGCAAGACGGAAACTGAAAGGATTGATATTGACCGTCGTCAGGTCGATATTTCCTCCCGGGTTCTGGACGTTGGCACTGATATTGATTTGATCCACTCCTGCCGGTAAAGCCGGATAGCGGAACATGGCATTCTTGACTTGCATATCAATGTTGAATGCAGGAACGGTGTCGCCTTGCAAGATACCTTTGGCCGTTGCAGTAAGCGTAGCGGTTCCGTCTGTTTTCAGACTGGAGAATTCCGTTGCATAAATGGCTGGAATCAGTGACAAGATTTCCTTAAACCCGATATCGTTCGTGTTAAGTTTCAAGTCCATGTCGATAGCCGGATCTTTCAAGGCTACCCAACCGTCGATACCTGCCTGAATGGCGTTGAGGCGGATGGTGTTGTCTTTTAATGTGTATTTGTTATTGGCAAGGTCGGCATCCACATCCATTGTTGCGGAGATATTGGCATTGGCCAGGAAAGGGATTCCATTCATCTTGTAAGTAAGTGATTTGGTTTCCGCTTCCAACTTCAGAGTAGTGCGGTCACTTCCTAAGTCTCCGGTGCAGACTGCGTTAAAGTCGCGGATATCAGCATACATCTTCCCTTGTTGATCGTCATAAATCAGGTTCATGTTTTTGATAACAAAGCGTTGTAGCTTCACTTTGAAAGGAGAAGATGCTTCTTCTTCTGAAACAGGAGCTTCGGCTGTTGCTGTTGTATCCGGTTTCATAATATCCCAGTTGGCACGTCCGTCCGGCAATACAATGGCATGTAAACGTGTATCTTCAATAAATATTTTAGAAATATCGTAACCGCTATCTCCGAAAAGAGAGAATAAGTTGACTGCGGCAGTAACTTCTCCGGCCTGTACAAGGGTGTCGTTGGCAAATTCACCAGTACCTTTTAACCAGAAATCCTCGAGAGTGACAGAAGCCTGTGGAAAGTTACGGAACAGGCTAATGTTAAGGTTCTTAAAGTCAAATTGTGCATTAAGCATCTTGTTGCCTTCTGTTTTTACAATGTCGGCTATCTTTCCCTGGAAGGCGAAAGGAAGAAGGAACATCAGAATGATGATGACTCCTACTGTGATAGCTGCGATTTTCAAACCTTTTTTCATTTGCTTTTCTTTTAAGAGTTTGACGTACATACGAAGGCAAAGTTAATAAAAAGTTTTTGATGTAAGATGATATTCAATAACTTTCACAATCAGAAGACTTCTGATACACTACCAACTTATTTATGATTTTTTCTTTCTGAGTTCTTCGGCAATTCTCCATTGTATGGCGGCTTCCACTTCTTTCCCCACTCTTAACAGGGCATCTCCGAAGAGCTCGTGTGCGCCGGCATGCTCGGGTTTCAGACTTGTAGCCTTGTCCAGGTCTGCAATTGCCCCTTCTGTATTATCGATTTTCAGACGCAGTTTTCCACGGTTGTACACAGCTTTAAAGTTTGCAGGATGAAGGCTGACAGCGGTATTGAAACAGTTTTCCGCATCAAAATACTCTTTGCTGTTGAACAAGGTGATTCCTTTTCGTATCCAGGCGTCTATATAATTAGGGTCGAGGCTGAGCGCTTTGTCATAATTGGCAATGGCGGCACGGGCGTCGTGGGCTTGGGTGATACATTCATTTCCCATTAACAGATATTCATGGGCATATTGCCGCAGACGTTCCTGCTGTTCCCGCATTTGCTCTTTGAGCTTTTTGTTCTGCTCCTGCAAGGTATTGATAATCCCCAGTTTCCGGCGGATTAATCGGCGGGGAACAGGTTTCTCTATGTCATAACGGGAATGAATGGCACGGAAAAATTGTTCCAGACATTCTTCCATATCCCCTTTGTCGAATGCACGTGCGGCAGCGGCATACTGAACATCGGCCTGCGCCTGTTTCAGAGCCTTGTCAATGGCTTGCCGGTCGTTGAACCGTCCGGCAAAGTTTACGATTTCGGGACGCACAAAGATATCCGCCCGGTTGATCGGCTTTTTGAGCTGGATGCCATCCAGTGAGGTACAACGGCTGAGTGCTACATACGCCTGTCCGCCGGCAAATACACCTCCCGTGAAGTCAATCACTACTCTGCTGAAAGTCAGCCCCTGACTCTTGTGGACGGTAATGGCCCAGGCCAGCCGGATGGGATATTGGGTGAAGCTGCCCAGTACTTCCTCTTCAATCTCTTTTGTCTTTTCGTTGTAGCGATAGCGGATGTTACGCCATGATTCCCGTTTTACATCGCATTCCTTGCCGTCATCGGTGATGACGTATATCGTTTCTTCTTCTTCGTCGATACCGGCAATCACTCCGATGGTACCGTTTACCCACCGGCGGTCGAAATCATTCTTGATAAAGATGATTTGAGCACCCGGTTTCAGAACGAGTTCCTGTGAGGTCGGCAGACTGCTTTCGGGAAAATCCCCTTCAATGCTTCCCTCAAAGGTGATCGGTTCTCCTGCCAGCTCGGCCAGTTTCTTCTCATTGATTGAGTCAACCGTATCCCTTCGGGTGGCAAGCGTGATGTACATATCGGCTTCCGATTCTTCGATATGGCTTCCGTATCGGGTGTTCAGCAGTTGCAGGTCGGCTGCTCCGGCGGTGTTGGTACGGATATGGTCGAGAACGCTGACAAAGACGGAATCAGTCTGCCGGTATACTTTCTGGAGTTCGATGGATACCAGATCGATCTGGCTGAATACTCTTGCCGAAAAGAAGTATGGAGTAGGATAGGCACGGTTCAGAATCTCCCGCTCGTCATTCTTCACGACAGGTTCCAGCTGGAAAACATCGCCTACCAATAACAACTGTTTGCCGCCGAAAGGTTCCCGTAAGTTATGCGAATATACACGTAAGATGCGGTCGATGGCATCAATGAGGTCCGCCCGTACCATAGAGATTTCGTCTATGATGACCAGTTCAATCTGTTCCAGTAATTTCCGGTGCGGTTTGGTGTACTTGAAGAACTCGTGAATGCGTCCTCTCTGAAGACTTAAATTCGGATCGTCCGGCAGTAACGGATAGAAGGGGAGTTTGAAGAAACTGTGCATCGTACTTCCTCCGGCGTTGATGGCTGCGATGCCGGTAGGTGCGAGAACGACATGTTTCTTCTTGGTATGTTCGCAGACATAACGTAGGAATGTAGATTTACCTGTACCCGCTTTTCCGGTCAGAAAAACCGACTGGCGGGTATACTGAATAAGATTCAGGGCGTCCTGAAAAGCTGCGTTATTAGTGTCTACGCTCATAAAGTTAGTGACGGATAAGCAGATGTGCTGACCGGATAAATGAATTAGATAATCCCGAAATGTTTCATAGCCTTGCTGATGCCGTCCTCATCAATGGGGGCTGTCACATAGTCGGCTGCGGCTTTTACATCCTCTTTGGCCTGCCCCATAGCGACTCCGATAGCTGCGTGGCGGAGCATGCTGATATCGTTTCCTCCGTCGCCGAAGGACATCGTTTCTTCCAGCTTGATGCCAAAGTGCCGGATGATTTCATCGATGCCTTTCTGTTTGGTATCGCCTTTGGCTGTGACATCCGCAAAAGCCGGATACCAGCGGCCTATTTCGCAAGTCGGGATGGATGGAAGCACTTCTTTTTCTTCTTCCTCCGTGATGAAGGGAGTCATCTGGATCACTTCCTTATTGCTTGCTTCTTCAAAGGAAACTGTCGGGATGACATTTACATGCAGGAAGTCATAAAAGATCTTCTTCACCATCTCATTCGGTTGGCAAACAGAGATATTATGCTCCTCCACGAAGATGCAGGGGACTCCTTTCTTTTCGCAGAAAGCAGCCATTGCTTTTACTTCTTCCTGCGGGATGGCACTTTTGTAAATTACTTCTTCTCCGACAAAACAATAGGCTCCGTTCATGGTTATATATCCATCGATCAGGTTCCGGTCCTGCAATTCGGAAAGATTGTTGATAATGGCTTTCGGGCGTCCGGTGGCGATAAATATTTTAAGCCCTTTTGCGTGGGCGGCTTCCAATGCCTCAATGGTAGAAGACGGGATACGGTGTGTTTCGAAACTAACCAGCGTTCCGTCTATATCAAAAAATAAAGCTTTCGTCATAAATTCCTTTTTGAATTGAGTACAAATGTACTACTTTTGTCTCACATAACATAAAAACCTCATGCAGTATGAACTATAATTTTGATGAAATAATAAACCGTAACGGTACGGACTCCGTAAAATGGGATGCCGTAGAGCGTCGTTGGGGGCGTAATGACTTGATTCCGATGTGGGTGGCTGATATGGATTTCCGCACAGCCCCTTTTGTAATCGACGCCTTGAAGAAACGTCTGGAACACGAAGTGCTGGGTTATACATTTGCCTGCAAAGAATGGGCCGAATCCATTATTAACTGGCTCAAAGAACGGCATGGATGGGAGATTCGTGAAGAAATGCTGACGTTTACTCCCGGCATTGTCCGTGGACTGGCATTTGCCATCCATTGTTTCACGGAGAAAGGAGACAAGGTGATGGTCATGCCTCCTGTCTACCATCCTTTCTTTCTTGTGACACAGAAGAACGAACGTGAAGTGGTTTACAGTCCGTTGGTATTGAAAGACGGGCAATATCATATTGATTTCGACCGTTTTCGCAAAGATGTGCAGGGATGTAAACTGCTTATCCTGAGTAATCCCCATAATCCGGGCGGACGTGTATGGACCAAAGAAGAACTGTCGCAGATTGCCGACATCTGCTATGAGAACGGTACATTAGTAATCTCTGACGAGATTCATGCCGACTTGACCCTGCCTCCTTACAAACATCCCACCTTTGCTTTGATTTCGGAGAAAGCACGGATGAACTCCCTTGTCTTTATGTCTCCGAGCAAAGCGTTTAATATGCCCGGACTGGCAAGTTCGTATGCAATTATTGAGAATGACGAACTTCGTCATCAGTTTCAGGTATATATGGAAGCGAGCGAGTTCTCCGAAGGACACTTATTCGCTTATCTCAGCGTAGCAGCAGCCTACAGTCATGGTACTGAATGGCTGGATCAGGTCATTGCCTATATCAAAGGAAATATTGACTTCACGGAAAGTTATCTGAAAGAGCGGATTCCTGCCATCAGAATGATTCGTCCGCAAGCATCCTACCTTATCTTTTTGGATTGTCGTGAGCTGGGATTAAGTCAGGAGGAACTGAATCTCCTGTTTGTAGAAGATGCCCACTTGGCTTTGAATGAAGGAACGACGTTCGGCAAAGAAGGTGAAGGGTTTATGCGGTTGAATGTAGCCTGTCCGCGTGCTACGCTGGAGAAGGCTTTGAGGCAATTGGAACAAGCTATCAACAATAGGTAGAAGTTTTGTCGAATGCTTTACACAAATCCGGTAACATAATACCTGTTTTTTATTCCTCACAAAGATATACAGACACTCACTACCAGACAACGGAAAAGGGCGATAATATATTTGATAACCATTTTAATTTATAACGATTATGCGAATATTTTTCCTGATATTCCTGCTTGCCTATGTAGGTGGTAATGTTTATATCTTTATCCGTACATTACAGACGCTTTCCGGCTTCTCGCTGGCTATGAAGATTCTGTTGTCTGTCGTCTATTGGCTGGTAGCTTTCTCGTTGGTGATAGCTATGCTGACCCGTCATATAGATATGCCTGTCATCCTGTCGAAATCCATGTTTCACATCGGTTCGGTATGGCTGGTGTTTACACTGTACATGATTTTTGCTTTGTTGATAGCGGATGTGACGAAGATATTTGTGCCGTCACTGAATCACGGTTTCTATTATGCGTTGGGAGCGACTTGCTGTCTGCTTCTGTACGGTTATTATAATTACCGTCATCCGCAGGTCAATAAGATTGATGTCTCCCTTGATAAGCCGATAGAAGGTAATTGAATTAAAATCTTTCCCGTGAGTGACGTCCATGTACGGTAGATTGAAATAAAAGCTATGCTGAAAGAATATGTAGATATGATAAATGCGCAGCATCCCGACCTTATACTTATCGGTGGAGATTTGATAGACAATAGTCTTACCCCATTATATAAGGAGAATATGGCGGAAGAACTGGCACGGCTGAAAGCTCCCTTGGGCATTTATATGGTTCCGGGAAATCATGAATACATCAGCGGCATACGGAAGAGTATGCAATTCATAAATGAAACGCCGATCCGCCTATTGAGAGACAATGTCGTAACATTGCCTGGCGGTATACAATCGGACGTGACGACCGTTCCAACCGTTCCCGTCATTCCCTGCCTACCTTATTAAAGCAAGCGGATCGTAGTAAACCTATCATTCTTTTAGATCATCAACCCTACAACCTGGCCAAAACCGATTCTTTGGGAATAGACCTGCAATTCAGCGGACATACGCATCATGGACAGATATGGCCTATGAGTCTGATTACAGACAGAATATATGAACAGAGTCACGGCTATCGCAAATGGAGTCAATCACATATCTATGTTTCCAGCGGATTATCTCTTTGGGGGCCTCCTTTCAGAATAGGAACAAACAGCGATATGGCGGTATTTCATCTGAATCAGATGGCGAAATAGTACTCACTAAAGTTTCAATATCAGAAAATATAACTATATTTGTAGCGTATCTCCGCAATGGAGCTACGCTTTTTTATTTTGGAGATAGCGTTTTTATTATCTGCTCTCATAAATCTGGTAAATTTAGTATTCGCAGATAATAAGTAACCGGTCTCCACGTCTTTGTTGTATATAAGTTTGTTATATACCTCATGGGCGTGGGACTATTGCTTATTATTCGAATACGGGCTTACCAGAGCCTTTGAGAGGGTAATGTAGTAATAGTTTCCGCGCCCTTCTTTTTTGTGGCATGCGGGAACACACACAAATAAAAGAACAGAAAATTATGGATGATTCTACTTGTTGCGGTACCTGCCTGATGAAGTCTGATTTACAGAACTCCACCGACAAATTTGCCTTTCTTAAAGACAACTGGCCTAGCTTTGGACAAATTGAAAGTATTGATAAACTGTCAAAACAGGAACTTAACTGTACACTCTGTTTCCTTAATGTTCTCATTGATGAGTTCGTGAATGAAAAGTCTGCTTGTCCAAATCGTGTTATCACCCGTTTGGTGTTGATACGAATATATGTTCAGAATAGTATGGAACTCATGGAATTAAAAGAATTACAATCAGAACAAGAGAAGTCGGATGGGGGGAAATAGGTTAATTCAGCTAGGTTTTTTCTCCCAATGAAAAAGTCATCTGTTTTGCTCTCATGCTCTAACTATTCATCTGTATCCCTTTATTCATCGCAGTTTCGGCTATGGTAGCAAGAGTGGTGGCAAGTATGAGAGCAAACGGTTGCTCTCATACCGTTACATTGTATTTTGAATCATTTTTTTAATGCTATCTTTTGATTTTTAGGATATTAATGGATGATAACTCATACTTTGTTGACTGAAAATGCTTGATCACTACCTGAAAGAACAGGTGAACGGAGACAACCGATACGGTTGAGTTAATCCAATCATATGGTCGATCTAATTCGATTAACAGGTGTTTCAGAAAGTTTCCTATGCTTGAAACTAGAGTTTCAAACTGATGAAACTTTAGTTCCAAACTGATGAAACTTTAGTTCCAAACTGATGAAACTTTAGTTCCAAGCCTCAGAAACTTTAGTTCCAAGCCTCAGAAACTTTGGTTCCAAGCCTTAGAAGGATTATCATCTGTTTTGTACACTCTTTTATCATAACACCTATATGTTTATTACTTTGTAATTTTGACGATGCGGAATGGAAATGACTGCAATGATTGTACTTAAATTAATTTAATATCTGCCATTTAGAAAAAGTTTGCTAACTTTGAGCTTCAAACATATCATAAATACAATGAATAAAATAGCATTCATTCTCATCATGACCGGTATGTTCTTTATAAAAGGATATGCCCAGCGGACAGAAGTACTGACACTAGGCGTCTTTCACTTTGACTTTCCGAATCTCGATATGCAACAAATATCCGAAGAAGATCAGATTAATGTCTTGTCGCCTGTTTATCAGAAGGAAATAGAGTTAATAGCGAGTAAACTGGCGAACTTTAAGCCGGATGCAATCGTCATTGAACACCCGCTGGGCGGACAGCAAAAGGTTGATTCTCTATTTAAAGCATACCTTGCCGGAAATCATAAACTGTCAAAGAGTGAAGTGCAGCAACTTGGTTTCAGGATTGCAAAGATGTGCAAAGCAAAGATTTACTGTGCAGATGCACGGGGGACACAAACAGCCCGTATCGAAGAACTGCTGGAAGACGATAGCACGAAACAATATCAGGATTTTGAAGAGAGTTTTGTAAATTCTCCTGACTCATCTTTATATTCCAAAGACCAGTTAATATTCAAGCAAAAAGGAATACTTCCCCAGCTGATACATCTGAATGATCCCCGACAAATCAAGAAAGACCTGGGCAATTATCTTATCGGACACTTCAAATACGAATCCGATAAGGGAGATTATACAGGAGCCGATTTCGAATCAGGAAGATGGTTCAACCGTAATCTGAGGATATTCAGGAATATACAACGTACCCCAAAATCCGCCAAACGGATACTTGTGATCTTTGGTGCGGCACACATGAATCTGCTGAACTATCTGTTTGAATGTTCACCCGAATATAAATTGCTGAATGTGAATGACTATCTGAAAACAAATTCGTAATAACGGAGGTTTACCGTATAGGTATATGCATCCGGGGTGGTCCGATTGTCGGACCGGATGGACCGCCTATGCCTCTGTTTTTATCAAAAACGGCATTGCGGAGAATCTCATATATAATACCGCCCACATCCAAACCCAGAGTGAACTTATCGAAATGGTAGTAAGGAATCATAACGGGAACCGTTTCCCAACGTCCGCTCATCGCATCATAGTATCGCTGTACTCCCATTTCCATCCCGAAGCGGTCGGACATATCGACGGACATCGTAGCTCCGTAGTTATGGGTGCTCATCCCGTAAGAATTTCCGATGTCGTATGATCCGAAGACTTTCAAGGTGACACGGTCGGAAGGATGATAAAGGAAGGCGCCCGAAGTGCTGAAAGCCTGTCCGGTGATATGGGACATGTTGACCTTCAGCGCATTGGCACGGACTTGTAACTCGAATTGCTCATTGAAAATATGCTGATAACCTAGTGAAGCACTGTTGAAACGCCCGATGCCTGCCATACTTGTCTGGCTTCCGGAACCGAACAGTGCTCCATGATCGAATTGATGCAATACCCCGCCCGTGCTGTAATCACCTCGGAAGAGTAGGGAAGGATTGGTCTGATAAGGTAGGGAAATATCCCTTTTGAGTGAAAAGCGGGGTATATGCTCCAACTGTCCGGGTGAATATAAAGAATATGTAGTGCTCTTTTCTGGAAACAAGTTAATGTTGGCCTGTTTAAGTACGTCGTCCGGCGTTATGGATGCACCGTTACGAAGTATGTGCGTGCTGTCGTTGTTTTCTTGCGCGGAGAGTAACTGCGGAACAAAATACAGCAAAAGAAAGATTCCCAAACGAATTGGAAGCCGTGATATGCTAACTTTTTGTCTCATACGCATTTGCCCTCCTTAGTTTTTATGATAGGTTATGTACAAAAATAATGAAATCCCATTTGAAAAGCAAATAATGTGTAATGTTTCCTTCCATCCGCAGGCTTTTTTAACTCAAATAAGAGCAGATAAGATTTTTTCTGAATAAATTCCCTTTTTTCCCTTAAATTCTTCTCTCTCTCAGGCAATATTCGTTGTATATTTGTTATTATAGATATAAGAGTATCAACTATTTAATTTGGAAGGAATATGAAGAAAAAACTTACGGGTGTTGCATTGGTGTTAGCTGCCGTCTCTTTGATGGGCATACAGCCGGCGGAAGCATGTACGCGTGCCGTATATCTGGGACCGGACGGAATGGTGGTCACTGGTCGCACGATGGACTGGAAAGAAGACATCATGTCGAATATCTATGTGTTTCCACGTGGAATGCAGCGTGCGGGACACAATAAAGAAAAAACAGTAAACTGGACTTCCAAATATGGAAGCGTAATCGCAACAGGCTATGATATAGGTACTTGTGACGGAATGAATGAAAAAGGGCTGGTGGCAAGCCTGCTTTTCCTGCCGGAATCTGTTTATTCACTTCCCGGAGATACCCGTCCGGCAATGGGAATCAGTATCTGG
>OGKN01000411.1_pt1 | contig 23153 bp, 10 predicted proteins | sample 1572511 | NCBI WGS metagenome assembly OGKN01 (sample SAMEA2582150, study PRJEB24529) | metagenome | reverse complement strand
GAAATCCTCCTCATTTCCCCCTGAACCTCCAATACAAGATCTTCACGGGCTTCTAAAGATTTGCCCATAAAAGCATTTACATATTCATGACTATCCAACCCTTCAGGCACAGAAACACCCACCAGTTTGCCTAAGGATGCGATTAAGTCCACCGGACTGACCAAAGCATCCGACACTACCGGAGAAATCTTGCCTTTCCAATACACAAAAAATGGGACATGGTTGTTATCATCAACCGAGCTGCGATAACTGGAAAAAACAATCAATGTATTATCCAGCATCTCTCTATCCGCCAGGCAAGATAACAACTTTCCAATATATTCATCTATTTCTTCATGGGTAGAAGACACAGCCGTTCCTCCCAAACCATAATACAAGAAAAAAGGTTCTTTCTTGAATTGTGAAATAAGATTCATTGCCTCATATATAGAACAATCCGGCAGGTTCATGTCGACCTCACCACCCGAATAATCAAATCCCATTTGCCGGGCAGATTCTTCAGCCATTTGTTCAACCTCCGAATGCCAACTACCGATAGCCGCAGTCTTATATCCCACTTTCTTCATCATTTCAGGTAAAGTAATTGTTTCTTCCTCCACCGCCTTCTTCCATGGACATTTTCCTGTCATCAAAGCATATTGACCGGAGACTGAATTGGATGAAACAGAATATCCATGGGTAAAACAAACTCCTTCTTGTGCCAGCTTATCGATATTGGGAGTGGTAGAAACAGAATCCTGACCATACACCCCAATATCAACATAGCTTAAACTATCTGCCATAATAACCAATAAATTTGGTTTTACTACTATACTATCCGAAGAAGTACATCCTACAAATAGTACCATACAAACTAACAGATAAACATTCTTCATACCTTTATTCTTTAAAAAACTAATGCTCTTTTTATCACTTTTCACCTATTACCATTCTTCATAACGTAAATCCTTCAATGGATCCTGTCTGCGAATCAATGTTTCCTCTACTTCATATTTTTTCCCAGATTTTGTATAGCGATACTTCAATGAAATCTCCAGATTCTCTCCTGAATCATTAAACGTGCCGCTGCCTTCAGTTATCTCAATGCCACCATCAGCCGTTTCCACTTTTACCTTATGATCGCTTTGAAATGTCATCTTTACCTTTTCATTAGTAGCAATAGCATTATTACCTACCCCTTGACGTAGCAATACATTTTTTGCTAACGTACTTACTTCACGCGTGTCATTTTTAGACAAATCAGTCTTGCCATACGACTCTGTGCTCACTATTCCACCAGAGGCATCCAGTTCACTGACTTTACCTTTTATATAATACGTTCCGTGATATGTACTTATGTATTTGACAGCTACAATACTATAATCCTGTCCTTCCAATATTTTATCCAACGAACTGGATTTCACTCTGAATGGCAAGGCATAATGAGTTTCTGTACAAGCTACATCCTCATAAAAAGTATTGGTGAAAGTAATAGCGACATCTGCAACCGCCAATGTATTTTTAGAAACTCGGAATAGATTATTATCCGACAATGTATAATACTCTTTCGGAAGAACTTCCAACCCTGTCCCAGTCAACAAAGCCGGATCAATTTCAAATTCTGCCCAGTCATTCATATCTACCTCTCTCTTCCCTCCAATAGCCACTCCCACTCTGATTTGCATATCTCTATCGGCTATCACTGTTCTCAATGGTTTTTGAGAAGCGAAATAAGCAGTAGAATAGTTGTAGTCTTTCGTATAGTCCTCATAACAAGATGACATGAGTATTACACACAAAACACAATATAGTATATTTATCTTTTTCATATTACAGTCTTTTTAGGATTCTTATTTCCAACCCAGATTATTAACCAAATTAGGATTCTTCACACATTCGTAATAAGGAAGTGGAGAATAATAGTAACGAATACCATCAAATTTGCGATCTTCCACTTTTTGAGAAGTGTAAATCAAATCATCGCCTTCTTTTGTCACCACCACTCCTTTCACTGCTTCATTCAGAGGCAACAGCCATCTGCGCATATCATAATACCGCTGATTTTCAAAAGCCAGTTCTAAACGTCTCTCATTCTGTATCAATATTCGGAAAGACTCTTTACTGGCAGCCATCTCATCCAGGTACTTCGTATCGGTAATTCCTCCGGAAGTCTGACGAATCGTTTTGATTACCTGATAAGCAGTAAACTTACAGATACCGTCCGGATCTTTCCCTTTAGGTCCCCAAGCCTCATTGGCTGCTTCTGCATAATTCAGAAAGACTTCCGCTTTACGAAAAATCGGATAATAATGCTGTGCATTTGTAGAAGCCAAAGGATCTAACATTGCCTCATTCTTTGACAGGAATTTAGCCAGATAATATCCCGACCGGGAAGCAAAAGGATCATAAAACTGTGAATCTTTACCGCCATAAACAACATCTACCGGCAATCCCGTCTTACCATATACAGCACCTTGATAATAAATATTCAAATAGAAACGATTGTCTCTCCCATCATACGGATTTTCCGGATCATAAGCTGAATTTTGAGTATCAGAGATAGGATAACCGGTCGTTTTCATAGGAAAAGCATCCACCAGATTCTGCGAGGGAACCGTATTAGCTTTACCTAAATAATAAGGAGCGAAATGTTTATTTTCCAAATCTCTGGAATTAAAATAAGTACGGAAAAGGAACTCGGCAGGCGTTGTATTACCAGCATCTGCCAAGTCAGTTGCTTTCAAACCATAGAAGTTACCAAAACCATCCATTTTCAATACTTCATCCGCAATCATAGCGGCAGCTGCCCACTTTTCAGTATAAGCTGCAACATCCTTCACCGTAAAATCCCCCATTTCATTTATCTTTGTCAAGGCGTCCGGTTGAAAAGCCGGACTTGCAGCATATAATGCTGTTCTGCTTTTCAAAGCAGCAGCAGCTAATTGAGTGGCACGCCCTACTTCAGTAACTCCAAGCACAGGATCATCTCCTGAATATTGTGCCGGTAAACATTCAATTGCCATATCGCAATCAGCCATGATCTGTTCTGCACATTTCTGATAGGTATCACGTTCAAACGAGGTCAGGTTTGCAGCTTCCTCTTCAGTTATGAGATGTAAAGCAAGCGGATAACCAAGCGCCTTTCCATCATCGGTTTTTCCTCCATACTGTTGTAACATTCTGAATCCCCAAAACGCACGTAAAAAATAAGCTTCACCTTTCAAGCGCTTCTTATAAGCAGCATCTTTATCAGCATCAATCTTATCATATTTTGTTTCGTCACCCAGTCCGTTCTCCAGAAAGCTATTTATATATTGCAACTGTTGATAACAAGTACTCCAAATTCCCAACGGATTATCTATCGCAGAATATTTACCCGTAGTCAATTTGTATACAGAAGAACTGTACAGACTGGTCAACGCATTGTCTGTTGCTGCATCCAAGAAATTATTACCATAATTATCCGGTCGGTTAGGAATAGCACGATATGCATTATTCAGCACTCCCTGGGCCACTTCCGATACAGTCCAGATATATTTCGGTTCCCATTCATTATTCGTCTTTTCATCCCATACATCACTACAAGAACTTAATGTTCCCAAAAGCAATGGAAGTATATATATCAATCTAACCTTTTTCATAATTCAGTTCTATTAAGTTACTCAAAATGTTACAGTTACTCCACCTGTCAATGTCCGGTAGACAGGATAATTATTAATTCCTGCATTTATCAACTCCGGATCCAAGTCCTTTTCTTTAGATAAGGAAAACAAATTTGTACCACGACCAAATATCTTTATCTTCTTTGCCAAAGCATTTTCTTTCTTATTGGTAATGGTATAGCTAAGCTCCACATTCTTCAGCCGGAAATAAGAACCATTCCCTAACCAAAAACTGGAATTAACGAAATTATTTTCACCTTCCGTAGTAGTAAGCCGGGGATAAGTTCCATTCGGGTTGTTTTCCGGATGCCATCTGTCTAAAGCCAGTACTGAATATTTGCCCTCTCCCTTATTTTGATAATAAGCATTGTTCTTCCATACGTTCAACACCAGTTCCGAAGTACCTAAAATATATAATCCCCAGTTCTTATACTGTAAATTGGCATCTATACCCAACACCGTTCTCGGATACGAATTTCCCAGCATTTTTTTGTCCCGCGCATCTACTACACCATCATTATTCAAGTCAACATAAGCTATATCACCATCCTGATAGTTCCCTAACAATTGAGGTATATTTCTTCCTAAAGACACGTCTTTACCAAACAATCCCAACGCCTGATACCCCATCATTGCATCGGTCGGTTTACCCACAGTTTTTAAATATGAATCCGGGAAATTCACTTCATCCCATTTCAACAGTTTATTTTTAGACCATGTAATATTGACACCAACCTGATAGGAGAAGTCACCATTCCGGTCATTCCACTGTACATAAGCATCAATACCATTATTGCGTACCTTACCAATATTATGATAGCTGACGAAGTTACCTAATACATCAGCATAAGCACTACCTTGAATTCCGATAATGTTATCGCGCAATTCATTGAAATAATTGATTTCCGCTTTCAGACGATTTCTCAAGAAAAATCCTTCCACACCGATATTCCATTCTGTAGAACGCTCCCACTTTAAGTTTTTATTACCCAAACGTAGAAGTTGAGTGGTATGATAAGTAGATTTATTCTGCTCACCTAAAGACAAATTATCTCCATTCTGCCAAGCAGTTTTATACAACAAGAAATCGGTGCTTCTATCATACCCGAGAATACCCATACTTGCTTTTACTTTCAAGAAATTAATAGCATCACAATCTATTAGAAAAGCTTCATTCGAAAGAATCCAACCGGCTCCAATGGCACCAGATAAAAAATACCGGTTCCCTTTCTCGAAACGATTACTTCCCATTAATGCCCAATCTCCTTCGAACACATATTTGTTATCGAAACCATAGTTCAAACGTAATGTGGTATTGGTATTCTTCACATCCTGTGCATCTCCCTTCACTTCATCCTGATAATAATGATAAGCCAGCATCGCTGCCACATCATGTTTTCCAAAACGATTGGAATAACCGACATTAGCACGCCAACCCAACGTCCGACGAGTTTCTTCTCCTAACCTGGACTGGTCATCCTGCAAATTCAGTTGCTTCATCTGACGAAACTCCGGTTCTCCATTAATCATGTTGATAGCATACGTAGGATATACATTTACCTGTCCCTGCCGGAAATAATTATAGTTATCAAAAGTCATAAATGCACTTGCACGTAGTCCTTTCACAAATTTATCCAATGTGAAATCCAGTCCTATATTAGTCTGACTAGTCACATATCTTTCGGAAGTGAACCCTCCATATTCCATATTAGCAAACAAGTTTTCCGGCTGACGAATACTTGCTCCGAAAAAAGGAACACCTTTCGCATCCGGTTCCAACCCCAAAGCATCTGATGAAATAGTCAGAGGATATTCATTCGGACGCAATGTCGACAAGTTAGAAAATGTAGTACTTCCATCTACACTACTCCAATCACGTAATTCAAGACGTGCTGCCGCATCTGCAACGACACTCAAGTAATCAGTTATTTTTATATCCAGATTTCCACGTACATTCAACCGATTCAGATCAGGACGATCTCCAATCTTTTCAAAACCATTTCCACCTACATAATTGACAATCATAGAGTATCTCACTTTATTGTTTCCTCCATTCAAATCAACCATAGCCTTCCGATACATACTTTGTTTTTGTAGAAAGTAATCATAGTAATCTACATTCGGATATAATAAGTCATTCACTCCCGAAGAGTTCTTATATCCATTCAACTGATCGGATGAATAAAAATCCGGCATACCATCATTCCGCCGAGCTTCATTATACAAGGTTGCATAATCATAAGAATTCAGAAACTTAGGCAACCTGGTAGTCAACATCACACCAGCCTCTACAGATGCGCGAATCACCCGTTTGTTAGCTTCTCCCCTCCTGGTAGTCACAACAAGAACGCCATTGGCAGCACGGGCACCATAAAGAATCTTAGCTGTAGCATCTTTTAGCACATCGATCGTTTCCACCTCTTCAGGAATTATATCGTCCATGCTGCGTTCTATCCCGTCCACAATTACGATAGCATCATTATTCGTGTATCCGTGTAATCCGCGTACATAAAGAGTGGCAGTATTATTTCCCAAACCATTCACATTAGAGCGTACCACCAATCCGGGAACACGTCCCTGCAAAGTATTCGACAACGAGAAATCAGGATAAGTCGATAAATCTTCTCCCGTAGTACTTCCAATAGCACCGACCAAATTCTTTTGATAGGTCACTCCCCCATCCGGACGTTCTATTTTATATTTTCCGGAAGCTAGCATTTCCGTCTTCTTCATTTTTAGTACCTTAGGAAACTGCTCCTTTGCCAAATCAACAATTATATCTTCATATCCCAGTGCCTCAACCAGAATAATCCCATTCGCCCTTGACTGGATGGAGACCTTACCTTCTTTATCGGTGTAGTGCGTAATCGCACCCTCACTGGTAATAATCTCTGCATCCTTTATCGGCCGATTGTCCTCATCAACAATCGTTGTGTTGATATTCACAATCAACGCAGCTTTCGTTGTCTTTGCCCTTTTTAGAGCATTCCTCTTATTCTGGGCATTACAGGGAGTGCTCAAACCCATCCCCCAAGACAACATCAAACAACTTGTATATAATATATATTTATTCATTGCTCTATTTTTTAATGATCCTAAAAAACTAATTTACCAGCCAGGATTCTGTACTAAATTATTCAATGACGCAGCATCATTCATGGAGAACGGATACCAATAATTCTTCATTTCAAATATGCGTTCTTCAGGAACCACATCTATCACTTTAAAAGTAAATTCCAATGTACTCTTATCCTTTACGTTAGCATGATTCGCATTCTTAGGTGTAGCTTGTATTCCCTTAATCGGATATTGTTCCGAGAAAAGTTCGTGGGCAACCATCCAGCGACGAATATCCCACCAGCGATGATCTTCAAACATCAGTTCCACTGCACGTTCACGACGGATGGCCTGCCTGAAGGCTTTTTCATCATTATAAATAACACTTGGCACATTTCCTATCCCAATCCTGTTACGAATCACATTTAAAGCTTCCAAAGCAGAATAGTCACATCCTTCCACCTTTGCCGTAGCGCTTCCCGTTGCTTCGAAAGAAGCCTCTGCCAAATCAAGATAAACCTGTGACACACGAATAAACACCGTAATTACCCGGTTCAGACCATACAATTTCTTCCATTGATCTTCTCCTTCCCAAATGAACTTCTTACACAAATATCCGGTCTGCTGACGCTTGTTGGTAAAATTATTATTTACAACCGTTTTATACATGTTACCATCCACATACGTCGTTATATATTGGGCAGCTCCACTCGCATTAGCTCCCCATTTATTCCCCGGATACAGAATATTATTATAAAAACGAGGATCCCGCTTCTCATAAGGTTTCTGGTCATTATATTTAGCATTGGGATGTGAGATTGGATAATATAATCCGTCATCACCTTGCTTTTCATACATATCTACCATATTTTGCGTCGGAGCATTATAAGACGCAGCATCATTCCCTGTTCCCTGTGCATATTCTGATGACAACCAAAAAGCGCGTACATATCTGGTAAAAGCTTCATTCGCATTATAATTGGCTCCGGGAGTATTTTGTTTTCGATTATACCATAAATATTCCGGCTGTGTGTAAGGAGGCACTTTCCAATAAAAAATATCAGTATATTCGTCTTTCGACATCAAACGATTTTCCGTTTCCGGATGATTCTTTATGTATTTTAATACTGCATTAGCAGATTGAGCAGCTAACTTCGCTCTCTCCTTATCATACTCCATTACTTGCACAGATGCCAAATCGTTTTGCATCAACGGACTTGCATCATACAATTGCGACATTGATTTAAAAGCCATAGCAGCAATCTTATTAGGACGTCCGGTATTGTTATCATCCCATACATCCGGAAGCATACTGATCGCCTTTTCAATGTCAGTCATCATCCAGGCGTGCGACTCATGATAAGTTTTACGAGGTAAATCTTCATCACCATCTCCTACGAAAAGCTGATCAAAAATAGGCATTCCTCCATATCTTTTTATCAATTGGAAATAAAACCAAGCTCTTAAAAAGTGCGACTGTCCCAACAGTTCATTTCTTTGCCCTTCCGAGAGCCCAGGAACCAAGTCAATATCACGAATAACCCGGTTAACTATTCGTAACCCTTTATATGCTTTCCAAATCGACGTACCGTTTCCGTTACTACCATTCCCTATTTCAAAATCCGTACCATCTTTGGACAGCCAATTCCCCGAATTCACCACTTTCGATTCTGCAGAATTAAAGAGAGATGCAAATTCATCGGAGATCGCTCCAATATGAGTACGCCCGTTATTGCACTTCTGATAAGAGTGAAAATTATCCAGGAAATTATAGGCCCTGTCCATAAATCCTCTCATGGAAGTATAATCCTTATATACATCGTCTTCGGATAATCCCATATCAGGAGATTTATCCAGAAAATCCTCACAACCGGAAAAAACATTCAGTATTCCCAAAGTCAGTATCCCAACTATTATATTTCTTATTTTCATGTTTCTGACAGTTTAGTATTTCTAAAATGAAAGTCTTACTCCTACATTATATCTTCGTACAATAGGATAAACAGTGCTACTTGATGTCTCTGGGTCTCTTCTATCGTCCACACTCGAAATAGTAAAGAGATTATTCCCATTCACATATAGCTGACAACTGGTGATATTCATTTTCTTAATCCACTCTTTCGGGAAAGCATAATTCACCTCCAAATTCTTCAATCGCAGATAAGAATGGTTAGTATAACTATACGTACTACCCACTGTATGATAATCATTGACCAAATGTACCGAAGGACGGGTAATTCCACCAACATTCGCATCATCTGAAGTCCAGCGACTTTGTGTATCAGGTTGGGCTTTTATATTACCTGTCGGAAAATCCCATAAATAATCAGCAATCTGTTCTTTATACACACCAGTAGCAGCATAGAATAAGGCATTAATCCCAAATCCTTTATAACTAACTCCTAACGTCAAGCCATAAGTAGTCAAGGGATAATTCAGATTAGCAACAGGTGCCATATCCTTTTCATTAATGACTCCATCTCCATTATAATCAAGGTAAATCAAATCTCCCGGAATCAGTTTATTCTGTGAACCGTTCGTGATACCGCTTTGCGTATAATTAAAAATATCATCTATGGATCCGAAGTTACCCGAAACCAGATACTTGTTCTGGTATCCGATCGGTTTACCAGCAGCCTTCAGGTAATCATCCAGACGATTTGGATCATCTTTAAAAACAACCCGGTTTTCACTGGTAGAGAAATTAAATTTGGCAAAATAGGAAAAATCCTTTCCCACCTTATCATTCCAGCCGAGTTCTAATTCCAACCCATGATTTTTTGTTTTACCTATGTTGACAGAAGGAAGCCCGGCTCCCATCCAGGGAGCAGAAGAATTGCGGGACATTAAAATACCGGTACGATCTTCTTTGAATAAATCAATCGAAGCTGTCAACTTTCTAAACAAGGTCATCTCGATACCTAAATTCTGTTTTACAGCTGTTTCCCAAGTGGCATCATGATAAGCCAGACTGCCTTCTGTATACAAAGGACCATAAGACACATTCTGGTTTTTACCAAAAGTTACATTATCACCCGATTCAAAAAGCTGAATATAATTAAAACGAGGAGCTCCCTTATCACTACCTACTTCTCCATAAGAATAACGAACCTTCAAATTAGTCAGCCATGCTTCCTGAATCTTCTTCATAAAAGGTTCTTCAGAGATTCTCCAACCGACAGAGAAAGAAGGGAAAAAACCAAAACGCTTACCCGGAGCAAACTTTTCCGAACCGGTATATGCTGCATTCACTTCCATTAAATAACGTTCTTTCCAATTATAGGTGACACGTCCCACCCAATCTTCTTCATAAGAAGCAAACGACATTTTACTATTATTACTGGAGTCTGTACTATCTGTTATTTTCCGGTTAAAAACTGCCAATGCTGTCACATTATGGTCATTAAAACTCCTCTGATAGTTCAAGGCGACCTCATAATACAGTTTACGACCGTAATTTCTAAAATTATCATTGCTAGCTCCTACCGGACGTTCTTCCTCTACCTGCCAGTCAGGGAAACGTTCTTCTCTGACCATCGGGTAATCAATCGTTCCATCGGCATTCACAATCGGACTCGAATAATCATATTCCCGATAATAACGGATAATACCATTCTTTGAAGCAGCCGAATCATCTATTCCGTACATACGGGCTCTAAAGATACTAGATTGTCTTTCCGAATATGTATTATATGAAACTGTGGCCTTGACAGACAAACCTTTTGTTATCATATCCAAGTCTTGCTTCAAAATAAAGTCATAAAAGCCCTGAAAGGATTTATAACTTCTCTGACCCTGATTATTCATTTGAGCCACAATATTACCATCTCCCTGCAAATCAGCTCCCCATTCTCCATCGGAATATTTGATAGGAAATAAATTGGTGGGTGTCTGAATGAAAGGATTGAATATATAAGAGTCACCATTACCGGCATCACGATATCCCGGTTGATTTCGATATCCCATCTTTCCTGCAATGTTCACTGATAATAAAGTAGATTTCGTTAACCTAAAATCGAAATTTGTACGCCAGTTATATCTCTTATAATAAAAACGAGGATCGAATTCATCCTGTTTCTTTGTATTATATATATCACCATCATTCAACATACCGATAGAAGCAAAATAAGACATGCGCTCCGTACCTCCGGTGATATTCAGATTGTAATTCTGCTGAAATCCAAAATTACCCACCATTTCGCTCCACCAATCCACTTGGGGAAAATAATCATTATAAGGTCCATAGTTACCCGTTGCATAAGCATGTTGCCAGGCTGCAATGGTTGATTCTGGAATAACCTTATCCCACATTCCATCATTAGCGGCTGCTTCATTGTACATTTTCATAGCTGTGGGATAATCAGCCCATTCCAATTTTGTGGTAGGTTGCTTAAAACCAAAGTTAGCAGAGAAATTCACCACAGGCTTCTTATTACTTCCACGTTTGGTAGTCAGAAGAATGACTCCATTTGCTCCCTTTACACCGTAAACAGCAGTCGCAGAAGCATCTTTCAACACCGATATAGACTGAATTTCATTCACATCTACATCATTAAAGTCACGCTCCATTCCATCTACCAGCACTAACGGAGAAGCATTTCCCCAAGTCGCCTTACCACGAATAAACAAATCAGCTGCATCCGCACCCGGTTTTGAAGAGGTGTTGATAGCCGTCACACCGGGCATCTGTCCCTGTAAAGCTTCAGATACGGAAGTCACGCTACCCACTCTCAATAGATCTTCTCCTTTAGTTGTCGCGATGGCTCCCACACTGGATGCCTTCTTTTGTTGTCCATAACCTACAACTACAACTTCTTCTATCTGCTGCAGGCTTTCAGACATAATCACTCTAGACAAATTCAGATTAGGTTTTACTACGATTTCTACATCTTTATAACCGATAAACGAGAATATCAATACCTGATTCTTCTGGACATTAATAGTAAAATTACCATCCACATCAGTTATAACCCCATTAGTTGTTCCTTTTACAGAAACATTCACGCCAATCAACGGCTCATTCAGAACCTCATCCCACACTTGCCCTTTCACGGTAATTTGCTGGGCATATCCGGTGGCAACCGAACATACAATTAGCAGCAAAGCAAGTAGATACTTGACTTTCATGTTTTTCATATAAGATAAATTAAAGTATTATTTCTCAAAGGCGAACTTCCAATTTTCATTGGTTGTTCTCGCTTTTTTCATTATTTTCTCAAGTTCCTGTACTTTCTGTGGATACTGATTCAAGACATTAGCATTCTCTCCCGGATCAGCATTCAGATTATACAGTTCATAATGTTCTTTCTGCGGATTATTAACCTGTAAGTGCAATAACTTCCAGCCATCTTTTATTACAGCTTGTTTGCCTCCCTGTTCATGGAATTCAAAATACAAATAATCGTGTTGTTTCTGTTTCCCTTTACCTGTCAGTGTCGGCAAATATGAAAGACCATCTATATTGGCAGGAGCAGGAGCGCCTATCAATTCACACATTGTCGGCATAAAATCCCAAAAAGCAGAAACCTGGAAAGAAACACTTCCTGCAGGAATCACTCCCGGCCATTTCACAATAAAAGGCGTACGTATGCCCCCCTCATACAAATCGCGTTTCATCCCCCGGAATGGGCCATTACTATCAAAATACCTCGGATCATGCCCTCCTTCTTTATGTGTTCCATTATCAGAAGTAAAGATGATAATCGTATTGTCAAGTACTCCCTTGTCAGCCAACAAATCAATGACCCGCTGCACATCACGGTCCAACCGTGTCACCATGGCTGCAAAAGTTGCTCTAGGTTTTTCCTGCGGACGATATCCTTTCCCTGGATAAGGTACTTCTTCAAACTTACCATCATAATCAAAAAGCTCATTATTCGGGACAATAATATCCGCATGAGGAATGGTAGGAGTTAGATACACAAAGAAAGGTTTGTCCGCATTCTTATCTATAAACTCTAAAGCTTTATCCATAATCATATCATGCGAATATACCTTATGATTCAGCATAACCGGAGTGTTATTCTCAAATAATTGTACCGGATAATAATTATGTGCATTTCCCTGCCCTAGATATCCGAAGAAATAATCAAATCCCTGTTTATTAGGATGCCCTTCGGCAGAAGGACCTCCCAGCCCCCACTTGCCTACACAAGCAGTCACATAGTTCTTTGTTTTAAACATTTCTCCTATAGTAATCTCTTCATCTGCCAGATTCAAGTCATACGAACGGCCGTCTTCCGCCTTATATCCTTTATTACCCCTTATATAAGAGTGGCCGGTATGTTTACCAGTCAAAAGCACACATCGGGAAGGTGCGCTGACCGTAGATCCTGAATAGTGTTGAGTAAACTTCATCCCTTGTGCAGCCAAGGCATCAATAGCCGGAGTTTTAATCCGGTTCTGACCGTAGCAGCCCAAATCGCCGATTCCCAAATCGTCAGCCATAATAAATACAACATTGGGAGTTTTAGATGGAGAATCCTGCTTTTGGGCTTGTCCGGAAATTAAAGGAAGCATCAGTGTACCGGATGCCAATAATAGTTTGTTCATAATATCCATTTGTGATTTCATTCTTTCTGTAAAATTAAAGTTAAACACTTGCTTTTTCTAAGGCAAAAATAGAGCAATACATACATAAACAAGGGAGAAATTTAAGTCATTTGCCGGGTAAAAAACAGTCAAGAATGGCTTTTAACACGTATTCCGTTCTTTTTTTACCTTTTCTTTGGAAAAAGAAAATTACTTCGCACTTAAATATTTCAAACGCCAGTCAGTAACACTACATTTTTGTAGAATATCCGACTCTTGCAAATTAAAATGAACTCCTAAGTTCGACTCTTGCAAATAGGTAATATCATTCAAAATCAAAAGAGATTCAGCACCACTTCCAGCGATCTGTAAAGCCTCTTTCATCAAGGGGACAGGATTCACCTTTCCCATTCTACTTAAGGCTACAATCGCCCGACTTCTCACAAAGGCTTGTGTATCCACAGTCAACAGTTCCAATTCCTTATACAAGGATACCGCTTCTCCACCAAAAGACGCACACACTGTAGCACCCCAATAACGTTCTACCGGATCAGAAGAGTTCAGTGCTTTGCTAATAGCAGGTTTAGCATCTTTAAAAGAAGCCATTTCCAAATCAGCAATGTCAGAATAGATTTTTATCTTATCTTTCTTCTTTTTACCGAAGCCTGTCGGATTTTGACTTCCCTGTTCGAGCCATACACACTCTGGATAAAATCCGAGATCATTCTCTTCCAGTAATTTTCCTTTTAGTAATATTCTCAAATTCTCCAAGGTTGAGCGATACACAGGAACAGTTGCCAAGTTTTTTGTCTCATACGGATCTACTGACAAGTCATACAGCTCCTCCGCTCCTTGCGGCTCAAAAAATCTTTTTTGAATCTCATTCAACATACCTTTTGCATACAATTCCTTCCATTCTCTGAAAGCAGCCTGCTTATACCGATAAAAGGCATACAACGACTTGGAATGATAAGGTTGAAAATTGCGCGAGTATTTAAATCTCCCTTTACGCACAGTTCTATTGAATGCATACAGTTCATCAAAACGATCTCCGTATCCATATACTTCATCACGGTCATTCAACTGTTTCAGTGAAATATCTTCTCCCAGAAACGGTGTACCGTCTATTCCTTCAGGAACAGTTATACCAGCTAAATGAAGCAATGTTGGTCCCAAATCCATAAAACTAACAAAGCCATCGACACGCTGCCCCACTTTCACCGGAAGAAATTCCCTCCATTTCCGGGGAACATATACCACTAAAGGAACTTGTAACCCTCCCTCTGTTGTATATCCTTTCGTTCCGGGCAAAGATCCTCCATTATCTCCAAAGTAAAAGACAAATGTATTATCCAGCTCACCATCTGTTTTCAACATTTCTATCAGTTCACCCAAGGCAGTATCTGAATCCTGAATCCGATCATAAAAAGTTGCATAAGTATATCGAAATAATTCAGTATCCGGATGATAAGGATGAATAGTTACAGAAGCTGGATTATTATGTACGGGCACTTCTTTCACAGCATTCTTTTTAAACTGCAATTTCCCTTCATGTGTAACTGCATTTGTATAAACATGGAAAAAGGGCTTCCTTTTGTCCGGCCGGTTTCTCCATTCGCCTATTTTCCCTTCCACTACATCCCATGCCGTTTTATCTAAAAAACAGTTATAATCCGTTTTTGTCGCATTTGAAGTATGATAACCGGCTTTTCGCAAATAAGAAGGAAACATATTCAGTCCCTCCGGCATGGGCATCTTTTGAAGTTTCCGATGAAAGCTGACTCCCAAACGAGGAGCATAACATCCTGTAATTAAGGTAGAACGGGCAGCAGAACTCACCGGAGCATTACAATAAGCATTATTAAACACTATTCCTTCTGCAGCCAACTTTTCTACATTAGGAGTAGCAACCCCCTCTTTCCCATCATTATACAAACTCAAATAATGTTTGGAAATATCCTCTGCCATGAACCAGACAAAGTTCGGACGTTCGTGGGGAGCTTCTTTTGCGTATGACATAGACGATGTCACACAACATGCAGCATAAATAAAGCCCACCCTTTTTATTCTTCTATTATTGAACATACTTTCTGAATAAGTTATACTATTCCACATTCAACTCCCAAATAGCCGGTTGTAATAAAGGAGAGGTCAATCGTATCTTCACCTTACCCTGCCCGGTCACTTTTACATATCCTAACAACTTACCATTCTTGCACCGTTGTTTATTATCACGATAATTGTCAGCCACATTATGGTCACCACTTTCCAATCCTAATAAATCGGCCTCTCCCTCAATCTTACATGTAATCTGATTGTCAGCCAATACTACCGGTATATTATTTTCATCCACAACCTGAATCATCAGATGCAGCACCTCTCCCACCTTTATATCCTGTGTTTTATCCATTGACGTCCGAATAGCATAAGGCAATCCACTCGACTGGATTTTATCTTTCGCAACCATATTCCCTTGGTTATAAGCAACTACTTCCAAGGTGCCGGGAGTGTAAGGAATATCCCAATAAATAATGGCAGTACTATCATCATACGGTTTGCGTTCTCCTACCTTTTTGCCATTCAACAATAGTTCTGCTTCTTCACAATTCGTGTATGCTACTACACGAATAATATCTCCTGGCTCATAATTCCAGACAGCTGAAGCATTGGCAGAGGGTTTCTTCTTTGCACTCTCTATCTTATGCGTTCCTACATAAACCGTAGGTGACTCCAGCCACAAGGCACGGCGAAAATATCCATTCGGTTTTATATTTCCAGCCAAATCAATCATTCCGGTAGTGAATCCCCTGGAAGGCCACGGTCCTGCTTCTCCTAAATAGTCGAAACCTGTCCAGATAAACTGTCCAAAAATAAAATCATTGTCACGCACAGCTTTCCAGGCATTCAGGTCGTGCCTTGTCTCACTGCCATACAATATCCGGTTAGGATACTTCTCATGATCGATCTGATACCGGTTTTCCGTATAATTATAGCCTACCACATCCAGTGCTGCCGGATAATCTGTTTCATTAGACATTACAGCACCCGCTAAAGCAGCAGTAACCGGACGTGACAAATCATGTTTCTTGGCTTCTTCCACAAGCTCTTTGGCAATATCTCCTAAACGCTCCGCCCGAGGCTGCTCTTTCCGATAGCCTCTCACGTGTTGTTGTCCAATCTCCGCCTGATCCAGTACCGGGTGAGAGTATGGATCATTCGGATAATCAACCTCATTGCCTATGCTCCACATGATAATTGACGGATGATTCCGATCTCTGCGAATCATATCCGCTAAATCCTTTTTACTCCATTCCCGGAAATAAGAAGCCGATCCCTGGAAACCGGGTTTACCTTTATTCCATCCGGTAATCCATTTCTTTTTAGCATATTCCCATTCGTCAAAAGCTTCATCCTTGATCAATATTCCTAATTCATCACAAAGCTCGTACACACAAGTTGCCTGGGGATTGTGACTCATCCGGACAGCATTACATCCAATCTCTTTCAACTGTAACAAACGGCGGCGCCAAACCTCTTTTGGAACTGCTACTCCCAAACATCCGGCATCATGATGAATACAGACACCTTTCACTTTCATCAACTTGCCATTCAGTGCAAATCCCTTATTCGGATCAAATGTCAGCGAACGTATTCCCGCCTGTGTCTCCGTCCGGTCAATTACCTTTCCCCCTTTGGACAATGTCGTCTTGATGGTATAAAGATATGGATTTTCCAGACTCCACAGCTTAGGTTGCGCCACAGAAATAGTCAGCTCTTTCTTAACCATTTCATCAGCCTTCAATGAATAGTCCCGGCTTCCGGCTCCTACTTTTTTTCCATCACGGTCAAATACTTCATGTAACACTTTAACCGTTACCGGCATTTTATCCGTATTCTCCACTTCCGCCTGAACAGATAAAACAGCATTCTTCTGATTCACCTTTGCCGAATAACTCACTCCCCACAATCCGATATGTACCGGATTTGCATAAACCAAATAAACGTCCCGATAGATGCCTGATCCGGTATACCACCTTGAATCGGCATCCTGTGAATGGTCTACTCTCACTGCCAGCACATTCCTCCCACCGAAATTCAGATACGGAGTCAGGTCATACATAAAAGAAACATACCCGTTGGGACGTTTTCCAATCCATTTACCATGAATAAAAACTTCGCTATTGTTATAAACTCCTTCAAAATAAACATATACCTTATTTCCTTCCTTATTTTTGGGAATATCTAAATCTTTCCTATACCACCCTATTCCACCCGGTAAATATCCGGTACAGCTAGCCAAACTCGGGCTTGCCACCGATTCCACACTCCAATCATGAGGCAATTCAAGTTTCCTCCATTCAGAATGATCGAAAAACTCGGCTCCGCCATATTTAATATCCCCTAAGTTGAAATACCAATCCACATTTATCAATTCACGATTTCCAAATCCCTGCCCCCAGCCATTCAAAACTCCCCATAAAGCCAGGAATACAATGGTCATTCTAAGTTTTATCATATCAACTAATTTTATTATATGTCATTTATTATTTTTCAGCTACATAATCAGGATTTGGTTGGGTAGGTATCGGTGCCCGAGTCTGTCGAAGCCAATCCATCAACTTTGTATATAGCTCTTTTTTCTTATCAGAGTGAGTCTGTGACAAATCATGCTCTTCACTTAAATCATTTTTCAGATTAAACAGTTCAACCGATTTATCCTCATAATAATAAATTAATTTCCAGTCGCCCGAACGAATGCTGGAATAAGGAGTAGCTCTCCAATTTTTCCCGCTTTTTTTATAGGATTGTAAATAAGCGGGGAAATGCCAATATAAATCACGACCATATTCATTTTTCTGCAAAAGAGAAAATAAATCTTTTCCATCCAAGTCGGAAGCAGGTCTTCCATTAGCAATATTCACAAAAGTAGGATAGAAATCAACTCCTGTCACCGGAATAGAAGAAGTGGTTCCGGGAGTTACTTTATCAGGCCATCTAATAATCAGGGGAACTCGTGTTCCCCCTTCATACGGTGCCCCTTTCCCTTCTCTCAACGGATAATTATCTGTTACAGGCTCCGAGCCACCATTGTCCGAAAAGAAAACAACAATTGTATTGTTGGCAATCCCTAACGAATCAATAGCATGACATACCCGGCCGACATTTTGATCCAAACTCTCTATCATAGCCGCATATACTGGATTTGTATGATATTTACCTCTTGTTTTTTTCTCATACTTCTCAATCAAATGTTGAGGAGCCCTTAGAGGAGTATGTACAGCATGATGAGCCAAATACAAAAAGAACGGTCCTTTTTTATATTCTCCCATGAAACCGATAGCCTCACTTGTCAATCTGTCTGTCAGGTATTCACCCGGTATTCCTTCCTCCAATCCCAAATGACATTTATTTTTTGTAGGATTACAATAAGGATAAAAATAAGAATAAGGAGTCCCTGCCCTTTCACCGGCAATATTAAAAACAAAGCCTTGTGATAAAGGCCCGGTACCTTCTTTGTCATCCCCTAAATGCCATTTACCTACATGTCCACATTGGTATCCACACTTTTGAAGTGCCTCCGCCATAGTGATAAAATCTGCGCGAACATCTTCCGTGTTCAGAATCGGAATCAATTTACGTTTTGTTTTGTCTCCCCTGGCAGAAGGACTTACCGTAAAAATGCCATGACGCGGCGTGTACATTCCTGTCATCAGACAAGCCCGGCTAGGTGCAGAGTTTGCAGCCGAAGCATACGCATTCGTAAAAAGCATTCCCTGCGAAGCGAGACGATCAATATTAGGAGTCTCATAATAATCACTTCCCATCACTCCTAAATCAGTCCATCCAAAATCATCAGCCATTATAAAAACAATATTAGGCTGTTTTTCTTCTGCCTCCATCTCTTGAGAATATATTCCCAAGACTATGGCTATTGAATATATTGTGTTCTTCATCATTCCTTTTTTTGACTCTTCATCCCTTTATTGCAAATAAAACTGGAAATAAGTAATCGAACGAACCGGTAATGTCAATGAAAAATTACTGTCATCTATTTTCTGTGCATTTCCTTGTACACCTTCCACAGGAGTATCATCTGTCCACTGCATATATTCCACCTCGCCATCAATCATTCCGGTCTTGAGACCAAATACATAATCCTGATAAGCTTTTGCCGTAGCAATATCATCTTTATTGCACATATTAATGACATAGACACTTATTGTATTCCCTTTTCTGAAAGCACGTGTCTGCAACTTATATTTTTCCTTTGTATCACGTCCGTCGTGATCGTCCATTACAATCGGACGAGCATCCTTAATAGGAACAGAAATAATTCTCATCAAATTCCCCCGTAAATCCCCCGTACGCTTATAGCTCCACCACATAAATCCATCCATACCCAAATCTGTCTGATCCCATAAGGTACAAATAGCAGTCTCCGCATAATCCAGCATATCATTTTCACCGTCTTTTGCATCCCAATGTGGCTCTGTAGCCCAAAATGGACGGTCGCCAATCAAAGACAGCTCGAACTTCAAAGCATCAAAGATTTCACGATGTTTCGGATAATAATGCATTCCATAAATGTCAAGACAGTCTCCTCTATTCTCCGCAACAAACTGTTTCATCCAGCAGTTATCCACATCTCCCATAGGCTGATAACGATCCGGACCTGCTATTAACGGCATCTTAAAACCTTTCTCTATAGCTAAAGCTTTTAATTTATCTACTATCTGTATATGTTTTTTAGGAGTAATCTTTCCTTCATTGAAATTTTCTTCATTATCTATACCTAATACATCTATAATAATATTTTTCTCCTTCATATAAGAAAGAAAGTCGGCCAGCATAATGGCATATTGTTCCGGGATTACCCCATTGCTATCCTTCACCCAATCTGGAAAAGACTCTTTTGCATTCAATTTTTTGCTTGCAAAAATGATAAATTCATTATTTCCACGAGCCTTTTTCGCCCGGTTTATAGAGTTAATCAGTTTGGCATAGTACCCTTCTGAATCATCCACAACACCGGCAGACGGATGAGTCGGTCTGTCCGAACTTCCCAAAACCGGTATTCTAACACCGTTCATTCCATCTAAGACAAAAAAATCATTAGCAGCCTTATCAGACCCTACTCCTCCCAAATTACCTTTCAAATCAAGAAAAAAATCTTTTATCACCTTTCCATAGTACTGTTCAGGATAAATTGTTGCATCTGTTTCCGGTTCGGGATCAGGGTCGGGTTCGGAAAGTATATGCATAATCACTGTATAAACCTGTTTAGCCCCACCTACAGTCACTATAAAACGCTCCTCGGTCTGCCATTGGGCAAGACGGATTTTAGGATCAGGATATATGCTGGCCTCCTCTTTCAACTGATATTCAACATCAGTTATAGCATTGAGATTTTTAATGCCCTGAAAAGAAATCTGGCAAGCGTCTTCATCTATATTCCCTTCTAAAACTTCATTATTTACCTTTACCTTAAAAGAAGTGATTAGCCCGGTCAAGTCTTCCTTATTATCATCTGCACAAGAAAGTACTAACATACTCAAAGCAATCAGGCTAATAAATGAGAATAAGTTCCGTAATTTATGGCTATGTTTTTCCATGATGTATATGATTAATAGTTATCTGCTACAAAAGTAGACCTTCCATCAATCATACACTGGATAAAATTTAGTCAAAGAGAGGGCAAAAATCTGTCAAAATCCGATTCTCTGTGCTTCCAGGTACTTTGTTGGGGACATTCCTTTCTCTTTCTTAAATATCAAACTAAAATATTTCGGATCAGTAAAACCAACCATATAGGCTACATCGGCCACCTGTAAATCCGGTCGTTGCAACAAAAGCATACAAGCTTTTTTGATCCGGATATCACGAATAAATTCATTAGGCGACATTCCTGTCAATGATTTTAATTTCCGGTAAAGGGTGGACTGCGTCATGTTCATCATATCACAAAATACATCATTCGAAAATTCACTATCCTCCATTTGTTGTTCGACTACTGAAATAGCTCTATCCAAAAATTCCCGGTCAAGTATGGACAAGCCCAGTTCCTGAACATCCAGTGTATCTTGCTGCTGGAATCTTTGAACCAGTAATTTCGGTTTTGCTATCAGAGCCTTAATCTGTGCAGTGAGCAGTACCATCTCTACCGGCTTGGTAATATAAGCATCCGCTCCTGCATCATATCCTTCCAAATGATATTCAGCCTGCGTTTTAGCAGTAAGCATTACAATAGGCAGGTGATTCAAAGTAATATCATTTCTTATTACCCGACAGAGCTCGATTCCGTTCATTTCAGGCATCACATAGTCAGTTATGACAAGATCGATATTCTCATTTTCTTTCAACAGTTCAAGAGCTTCTTTTCCATTAACAGCTGTACTCACTTTAAATAATTTACCCAGCACTTTAGTCATGACAGTCAGTAAATCCACATCATCTTCCACCAAAAGCAAATGGGTCCGTTCATCATTCATGCCTTCCGCCTTCACTTCAAGTTCAGAAAATGGTACTACTTCCTCTTTTATATTTTCATTTTCCACTCTCCCAGCCTCTTCATCAATCTGATCGTCAGTATAGTTATCTTTATCTGAAGGAATCATGACTGTAAAAACAGTTGTCTCATTTAATACACTCTGTACAGAAATCGTTCCATGATGTAACTCTACCAAATCCTTTGTCAATGAAAGTCCGATTCCTGTCCCTTTCGTTTTAAATTTACGATAATCTCCTTCATAAAAACGTTTGAATAATAACGGTAATTTACTTTCCGGAATTCCATCTCCCGTATTTTCTACCTTGAGCATAAAATATCTTCGATCATTCTGAACCACCTGTGACAAGGATATAGAAACCATTCCATCCTGATAGTTATATTTCAGAGCATTGGATAACAGATTATAAATTATCTTATCCAACTTATCAACATCAAAATAGGCCATTATAACGTCCTGTTCCGTTTGGAAATTCAAAGTAATGTTCTTTGATTGCAGTAAAGGATAAAAGTTCTCCTCGCACAGTTCTTTTACAAATGTCACAATATTATTATAACTTACCTTCAACTTCAAATTACCACTCTCCACTTTACGGAACTCCATAATTTGTTGTAGAAGCCGTTGGAGACGTTTCAGGTTTAATTTCATAATATTTAAAGTTTGCCCGTCCGCCTGTCCGTCCTGCTTTAAGCTCTCAATCGAGCACTGCATCACGCTAAGCGGAGTAAACAATTCATGCGATATATTTGTAAAGAACTTCAATTTAGCCTGGTTCACCTCTTCAGACTTCTTATGCTCGATTTGTTCTATCTTCAACGCATTCTGTAACAGAATACGTTTTCTTATAATACGAAAAGCCGTATAAGCAATTACACCCATCACAAAAATATAAATCACGTAAGCCCACCAGGTGAGCCATGGAGGAGGCAAAATCGTTAACATCATCTCTACCGGTTCTGACCAAACACTATTCTCATTGCACGATCTGACCTGAAATACATACTCTCCTGTATTCAAGTTATTATATGATATATGCCGGTTATTAGCATCTACATAGATCCAGTCTTTATCCACTCCTTTCAAACGATATGCATAACGATTCGCTTGCGGATTTGTATAAGAAAGGCTGCTAAAACTTAATTGAACATTATTCTGATTGTAAGCTAATAAGAGTTCTTTCGTATATGGTGGCAAAAGACACTTCTCTATCTCCCCTTTATCAATTAACTCCTGCAAGGGCACATTCATAATAGAAACATCTACAATAGCTGTATGGGGAACAATAGAATCTATCACATTCTGACTGGGGATATAACAATCAATGCCATTATATCCGCCAAATAATATTTCTGAATCGGATAATCTCAAAGATGACGACTTCATAAATTGGGTATTACCCAACCCTTCACTTTGTGTG
>OGKN01000400.1_pt1 | contig 23532 bp, 16 predicted proteins | sample 1572511 | NCBI WGS metagenome assembly OGKN01 (sample SAMEA2582150, study PRJEB24529) | metagenome | reverse complement strand
TTTTTTGATAGCGGCGATCTCGTTCATCATCTGCTCGTCTACGGCCAGACGTCCGGCTGTATCGACGATGACAAGATCATAACCTTTGGCCCTGGCCTCTTTGATAGCGTTCTGGGCAATCTCCACAGGATTCTTGCTATCCGGTTCGGAATACATCGGAACATCGATCTGTTCGGCCAGTACGCGGAGCTGTTCGATGGCAGCGGGACGATATACGTCACAGGCTACGAGTAATGGTTTACGGTTTTTCTTTGTTTTAAGCATCCGGGCCAGTTTCCCGGAGAAAGTAGTTTTACCCGAACCCTGCAGACCGGACATCAGGATAATGGCAGGCTGGCCTTTGGTGTCGATTTCAACGGTTTCTCCACCCATCAATTGGGTCAGTTCGTCGTGAACGATTTTCACCATCAACTGACTCGGTTTTACGGCGGTAAGAACGTTCTGTCCTAATGCCTTTTCTTTTACCGTGTCAGTAAAGGTTTTTGCCACTTTATAGTTAACGTCGGCGTCCAACAAGGCTTTGCGTACGTCTTTCAGTGTTTCTGCTACATTGATTTCGGTGATCTTACCTTCACCTTTCAAAATCTTAAACGACCTCTCCAGTCTCTCGCTTAAATTATCGAACATGGTTATATTAATTACGAATTAGGGTGCAAATGTACTAAAATCTCTTGTATTTATATCTTTTTATTCTGCCATTTTGCTTTTTTGAGATAAATATAACTTGTTATCAACAGCAAGCTATAATACACAATCTCAATCGTAAAGCAAATTTCGATCGGTGCTTTCAGCCACATTCCGATGAAAATGATGTATGATCCGTAGATGATAATTGTAATCGTTTCGAGCAACAGGGCTGCCTGTGTATTTCCTGTTCCGGAGATACCGTTAAACACCACGTTGGCTACGGATGCGATAAGCATGGCGCAACAAATTACATATACCGAGGGTACGGATTCCGTAATGAGCGCAGCTTCACTGGTGTAGATAGAGAGCAGGAACTGCGGAAACAGTGCCGATACCGCTACTAACCCCAGCATGATGAAAAAGGAGAAACGCGCAATTTTATTAATGAGCGGCATCACGTGCTGGATGCCTCCTGCACCAATAGCATTGCTGACAAGACTGTTGGTAGTCGTAGCCAGTGCGTTGACCGGAATCAGCAATACGACATAAATACTCCGGACGATATTGGCAATCGCCAGTTCCCGTTGTCCCAACCGTTCTACGGCTACGAAGAAAACGAACCAGGTAGCCATCGACAGGAAATATTGCAGCATGGTGAAGCAGGAGATACTAAGAATCCGCATCAGCAATGCTGGGTCGAATGTGCGCAGGCGGTTCATACCGTATTTCTTTAAATCGACCGTGGCATACGTATAGATGACGAAAAAGAGAATGGAGGAGGCTTCTGCCAATACGGAAGCAATAGCAGCCCCTTTGATACCCATTTCCGGCAAACCGAACTTTCCGAAAATTAATGCATAGTCCAGTACGACATTAGTTAATGCCATGACAATAGCATTGATGGTTAGCACTTTAGTGCGTGTAATGCCGATGTACAATGCCCGGAACATGACATTGATAAAAGAGAAAAAGAATCCGTAAATACGCCAGTTCAGAAACTCCATTGTTCCTTCGTAGATGGATTCTGAAGAAACTAGCAAACGCATGATGTTTCCACCGAATGCTTTGGTGAATCCGAATAGCAGCAGGGCCATGACGAACAGGAACATGATTCCTTGAATCATGACGGGACCGACATCCGAATAGCGTCCTTCGCCATTGCGTCGTGCGATGACTATCTGCGAACCGGTACTGAATCCGAATGCGATGGTGAATACGCATATATAGAATAACCCGCCCATAGCTGATGCTCCAAGGGCTACTTCACTCACGTGTCCGAGGAATGCTGTGTCGGTGACATTGATGACATTTTGTGCCAGCAAGCTTAGTAGTATCGGATAACTGACACTCCAAATCTGTTTGTTGGTGTACATAATTAAGTGTTTAAGTTTACACTTTGCAAAGATAGTGCTTTATTTCGATTCGGAAACGATGGGGTAGATGAAAACAATTTCCGGACCTTCGGGAGTTTTATCGTTGACGAGATAGTTTCCTCCGAAATGTTTTAGTAACAACAGGTTGATATCATGCCGGATGATGGTTTCCTGTGATACGAATGCATGGTCTGCCAAAGGTGAATTAGTGATCCGGAAACAAAGCATGTCTTCATTCTGGCTTAATGTGAACCGGATGATTCGTGCTTGCCGGTGTTCTTGTGGGTACACCAGTACGCTAATCAAGGCCTGTGTCAGTCGCATTATATCGGTATGAATTTGGGCGTCCGTTTCGCTGGAAAATTCAATCTGGATACCTGTTTCTTCGTTCCTCATCTGCGCCATGCTGCATGCTTCCTTGCATAGGGTAGTGGCATCATAGTCTTGCAACTGGAACTTCATCATCTGAGCTTCCAAACGGGATAAGTCGAGAACGTCATTGACAAGTCTCATTAACTTCTCCGAACTTTTGTGGATGATGTTTGAGTATTCTTGCCTTATTTCCTTGTCTATATTGGGTTCGCTGGCTATGAGTTGTGAGAAACCGACCACATTGTTGAGTGGGGTACGGATGTTATAGCTCATGTTGGACAGGAAGCGATTTTTTATTTCATTGGTCTTCCGCACGTTTTCTGTTGTTTTCCGGATTTCGTTTTCCGCGTATTTGAGTGCCTTCCGTACCATAAAGAGTCGTGCCATAAAGATAAAAAGCAGAATCAGGATAACAAATATAAAGATCAGATAGGTGAGCTGGATCCGGTTGTTTTCCCTTTTTTGATCCAGTTCTGTTTTTTCGATATTGTATTTGCTTTGTATCTGTGCCATCTGATTGTTTGAGAGTACAGTGGCTGTCGAGTCTTTGATGGCAAGTGCCTGCTCATACAGGGGGATGGCTTTTCCGCTTTGCCCTGCCTGTTTCCATATTCTGGCCTTTTCGAGTAGCTGTTCGGCATAGTCGCTTGTGAAGTCTTTCTTCAACATCGTCAGTGTCGTGTCGATATAATCCGATGCCTGTTGGTAGGCTCCAATTGCCTGGTAATATTTGGCAAATGTGTCGAAATAGAGTACTTTATACATGAAATAAGTATTCTCGTCCAGATATTCTTTAGATTTTACGAGATGTTCATAAGCTTGTTGCGGCTGATGGGTATTCAGGTAATAATAGCTGTAGAACAGTTCATTGAACAGGTATACATCGGCAAATCCCGCTTTTAAGGATGGGTTCGCACTGATGTGGTTATGAAGAGTGTTTTCCAGTTCCTGCAAATATTTGAGTAGTTTTTTATTATCCTTCTTTTCTTTGACAACGGATACTAACTGTGACAATACCGAGATACGGACCACCGGATTTTCTGTCGGAGTGAGTAGCTGGTAGGCAGCCTCCAGTGCTTCTATTCCTTTATCCCAGCGCTGGCTGCCGATATATGCATTACTCAAGCATTGATAGGCAGCCATACTACCCCGGTTACTATTCATTTGGGAGGCTTGCTGTTGCATCTTTTGAGATTCGTTGATAGCAAGTTCGTATTGTTCGTTGAATGTGTACAGGTCTATCTGGAAACGTTTGGCATCAAAGAAGTAATTCCATAAATCTGATTTCCGGGCATGAGGCTCCATTATGGTGAGCCATTTGGCTACACTGTCTTGATTATTACGATTGTAATAGTATAAAATATGGTAGTAAGCAGCCAGACCGGCATATTTGTCATTTCCCAGTTGCAATGCTTCTTTCATTAATGCATCTGAATATTGGATACATTGCTGGTTGTTTTGTTCTATTCTGATGATTTGATTGAGAACATTCAGCCGTGTCGTATCGTACGGTAATGTTTCCAACACCTTTATCAGGCTGTCGGATTCCAAAACAATCTCGGTGCTGGCTTTTCCGGTGAGGGTGCAGCATAATAGAAGGATCAGGAGCAGGACTTGTTTCATTCGGCTTCCTCCTTTCCTTGTTGCTCATGGTAAATGGGGTGTGTGAACAGGAAACGGGCTCCTTCCTCATAATTGGAGTCAATCCATATTTTGCCGCCCAGCTGCTCGATAATGAGTTGGCAGATAGACAGACCGAGTCCTGTCCCTTGAGCATTTTCATTCAGTTTCTCAAAACGGTTGAATATTTTATTCTGATTCTCCGGAGAGATACCGCAACCGGTGTCGGTCACGGAAAACAGTGCTATGTCTTCTGTCTGTTTTTCCAGTTCCATGGTGATGGAACCTTGCGGAGTAAATTTGGTTGCATTGATGAGAAGGTTGATTAATAATTGTTGTAACCTTGCATTGTCTGTCGTCAATTCTAATGAATGGAGAGAGGTCGAAAAACGGACGTTAGCATTCGTTTGTTTTATTTTCTCAACCATGTCGATAACGTTTCTGCATATTGCCACTGCATCACATCGCTCATATTTGAATTTCATCTTGCCTACTTCGAGACTGGACAAGTCGATTACGTCGTTAATCAGCTTGAGTAACAGTTCTGAATTTTGCTGAATAATATCGCTACACTGTTTCCGGGTCTCGTTGTCGATGGATTCTTCCGTCAGGATGGAGGAGAAGCCGGACAACGCATTGAGCGGCGTGCGAATTTCATGGCTCATGTTGGAAAGGAAAAGGCTCTTTGTCCGGATGGAATTTTCTTCTTGCTTTTTCACTTTTTCCAGTTCCTGCTGTGATTGGCGCAGTTTTTTATTTCCTCGTCTAACCAAAAGGATGAAAAATACAATCAGTATGACTATGAATAGGATGGTGAACCAGCTCCAGTAGAGGATTGTCTTCTGTCTGTTTAAGTTGTCCAGTTCATTTTTATCTATTTGGTAGAGGGTGTGCAATTCATTGATTTGGCGAATATAATTCATTGCGTCCAAAGAGTCTTTGTACGTATTGAATATTTCATAAGCTTCACATGCTTCCTTGCTGTTTCCCATTAGTGTAAGTATGTGTGCACGATCTTTCAGTACTTGCAGGGATCTGTATGAGTTGGCTGCTTTGGTATGCGAAAGTAATTCGTCAAGTGTGGTTAGTGCCTGCGTGTATTCTTTGGATTCAGTGTAGTAGCGTGAATACAGGTATTTAATCATTAAATGAAAATATGGGTACTGGTGTTGCCGGCTGATTTGTTCGGTTTGTCGTATATAGTTTAATGCTTCCGGAAGATGATGCATCTGGATGCGATAGAATGCCTGACAATAAACAAGGTGGAAATCGTCTTGGGGATTCGTATCCTTGTTGATAACAGATTCGAGTTCCCGGATATTGTCTTCTATATCTGTCATTTGGTGATAGTTGAGCTTCGTCAGGATAAATTGGGACAAGATCGTTTTGATATATTGGTTGGCATGAGGGAGTTTCTGGATGATTTCTAATGCTTCCTTATACGATTTGATGGCAACTTGTGGTGTTGACGAACTTAAATAGGTATTTCCAATGGCGTGTAATGCGAGTGCTATTCCCAAAGGATAGTCCATTTCTCTGGCTTTCTGGTACATCTGATTGGCCTGGTTGATGGCGAGACTGATGTTGCCTTCTGTGATTAAGGCTTGAACGGTCAGCAGATTTATCTGGAATAGGAGTGGGTATTGTTGTTCCTTTTGTAATTCCGGTTCTAAAAGTTTTTCCCAGGCAATGATGCTGTCGACAGGGGCGTCCGGACTAAATGGATGATTGTATTCAAGTAAAGGTTGTAATAAAGAAAGACGATCTGAATTTGTACGTGCAGCATATAAGGTGACCGATATTAATGCGGTTACGACTATTGCAATTATATGACGTCTGTGTTTTTTCACCTGATATAAGAATTGCTTGCTTGTAAGTTTATCTGCAAAAGAACTAAAAAGAGTGAAGATTACAAAGAAATCTTCACTCTTTTTTATAATTTATTTTCTTTTGAGTATCTCTCGTACCCCAGGGCCCTCGTGGTTGGGGTAGCCGGGAGTATGGTTTCTGCATCGTGGATCGGCATCTACTTTCAAACTCCGGTAATCGTCTTTGGTGCGGGCGATGTAATCATCAAGCATGGCACGGTGTTCGGCGAGGACTTTACTGTATTTAGGGTCTTTGGCGAGATTCTTGCGTTCTCCCGGATCCTTTTTCATATCATATAGCTCTTCTCCGTTACCTTCCAGATAGTGAGTGTACTTGTATCTCGGTCCGCGTACCATACGTCCGGGAGTAACGACATATTCATATTCGCTATGCCATTCGGAAACGACATAAGGGTGAGTTTTTTTCTGTTTCTCTCCTTTTAATATAGGTGCAAGGCTGATTCCCGGTTTTTCGGCCGGAACAGGAATTCCTGCCAAATCACAAAGGGTAGGCAGAAGATCCAGTGTAGGCTGTGTCAATACTTGGTCTATGGGCTTTTTCTGTTGTTTGATGCCGGGACCTGCAAAGATAAACGGTACGTTGGTCATTTCATCGTAGAAGCTGATGTGTTTGGTCACCATGCGGTGTGAAGCCATCCCATCACCATGGTCAGCCATGATAATAACGATTGTGTTTTTTCCGGCAGGAGTGGAGTAAAGTGCTTTCAATACGCTGTCTACTTGCTTGGAAACCATCTTGGTATAGTGTTGGAAAGCAGCAATGTAATGACGGTAATTCTCTTCATTCCAATGAGAGGCCTGGGTCATGCGGCGATGACTGCAGCAGATGTATTGTACAGGTTTAGGGATATTGCTCCAGTCTTCTACATTGAAATTGGCTGGTAGTTTCGGAAGGGTTCCGCTAATGGGGCGGTCGGTATGTACTCCTTCGTTCGCTCCTACAAATCCACAGATATTGTGAGGGTTCTGAAAATCTGCGATACAGATGAATGGTTCTTCCGGCGGATTACTTAGATAAGCAACAGCGTCTTCGCATGTTCCTACATCCAGGAAGCTGTCGTTATTGACCGGGAATTCCGGATCAGTGAATGGCTTGGCTACTGGTTCTTTATGCTTGAATCCTCTAAGTGAACCCATGTCATGCGTTTTTCCGAAGTGTACGGCTTCGTAACCGTTTTCAGAAAAAAGACTTCCTAATGTCGGTACATTTTCGGGAATACGTGGGTTGATAGGTTCGCTGGAGTTGGAACGTACATTGGTTTGATGAGGCATCATGCCACTCCATAAAGCAGCGCGTGAGGGTTGGCTGAGAGGGCAGCCTACATAAGCATTGGAGAAGATAACTCCTCGTGAAGCGACTTCGTCAATAGGGAGGGTGCAGCCTTGTGTTTGTCCGTAAGCTCCCACAACGCGTTGTGTCAGATGGTCGCACTGGATAATCAGGAAATTGGGCTTTTCTTGGGCCTGCGCTGTCACGCTGCACAGGGCTAATCCCATGAATGGATAAATAGTTTTCATTACTGGTTAGAATTAAGTAATATTTGATTTGGAAGCAAAAGTAGGAAAAAAGGAAACGTAAAAAAGGGCGAGGTAGTAGTTTTGGACGCAAATGAAAGTATTTTGTACAAAAATGAAAGGTGTGGCAAGCGGTTAGGGGTAACTATCGGTGATGGGAGTTGAATGATAAGTGATAAACGGCAGGTGATAAGTCATAAAATGGGTTACCGAAAAAGAAAACGGTGAATAAACTGCACTTGTTATGGCGCAGTTTGTTCACCGTTCATTTATAAGTTTGCTGTTGATTAGCTGTTCATGCTCATCAGGAATTCGTCGTTGTCTCTGGTTTTTTCCAGACGGTCTTTAACAAAGTCCATTGCTTCGATCGGATTCATGTCGGCAAGATATTTGCGCAATATCCACATGCGGTCAAGGGTTGTTTTATCAAGCAACAGGTCGTCGCGACGAGTGCTGGATGCGGTAATGTTGACTGCCGGGAAGATGCGTTTGTTGGACAGGTTGCGGTCGAGCTGCAACTCCATGTTACCTGTACCCTTGAATTCTTCGAAGATAACTTCGTCCATTTTAGAACCGGTATCGATCAATGCGGTAGCGATGATGGTCAACGAGCCGCCGTTTTCAATATTACGGGCAGCACCGAAGAAACGTTTAGGTTTGTGAAGTGCGTTTGCATCCACACCACCGGAAAGAACTTTACCGGATGCAGGAGATACTGTATTGTATGCACGAGCCAGACGAGTAATAGAATCAAGGAAGATAACTACGTCGTGACCACATTCTACCAGACGTTTTGCCTTTTCCAATACGATACCTGCAATTTTTACGTGGCGTTCTGCCGGTTCGTCGAAAGTAGAAGCAATTACTTCTGCATTAACGCTGCGCGCCATGTCTGTTACTTCTTCCGGGCGTTCGTCAATCAGCAGCATAATCATGTAAACTTCCGGGTGGTTGGCTGCGATAGCGTTTGCGATATCTTTCATTAAGATGGTCTTACCTGTCTTTGGCTGGGCAACGATCAATGCACGCTGGCCTTTACCGATAGGAGCGAAAAGATCGACGACACGGGCAGACATAGAGTCTGAATAACCGCCTTTGCAAAGTTTAAACTTTTCATCCGGGAAGAGAGGTGTCAGATGTTCGAAAGGAACACGGTCGCGAACGAAAGCTGCATCACGTCCGTTGATCTTCGAAACCTTTACCAATGGGAAATATTTTTCTCCTTCTTTGGGTGGACGGATAACTCCTTCTACTACATCACCGGTTTTCAGACCAAATAGTTTGATTTGAGATTGTGATACGTAAATATCATCCGGAGAAGAAAGGTAGTTATAGTCGGAAGAACGGAGGAATCCGTATCCATCCTGCATAATTTCCAGAACACCTACTCCGTTGAGAATATCGTCGAATTCATAAGGCTTTTCGCGTTCAATAACCTTACGTTCCTGCTGCTGTTGTACCGGAAGATTTTCACCCGCATTGTTCTGCTGAGCGGCACGTGGCATCGGTGAGCGTTGTTGGTTTTGGTTCTGGTTCTGATTCTGATTTGGGTTCTGAACCTGATTCTGGTTATTGTTGTTACGCTGGAAATTATTATTGGCGTTATTGCCATTATTTCCATTGTTGTTAGCATTGTTATTACCGTTGTTATTGTCGCGTGAGCGAACAATACGCGGACGTTGCTGCTGGGACTGCTGCTGTTGAGATTGTTGTTGCTGTTGAGGATGAGATGGCTGTTCCGGTGCTGTCTGTGCTGATTCTGTTTTAGTAGCTTCGAATTTTCCGAATAATTCGGTAGGAAGCTCTATTTTTTCAGAAGGCAGATCTTCGATTGGAATAAAATCATCATCGTCAACGCTGGATAAGATATTGCTTTCCTCGTCGATAACGGGTGCAGCTTTCTTTTGTGGTTTATCTATTACCTTTTTCTCTACAACAGGTTTGTTAGGTTCAGTAGCCGGTTTATTTGTTTCTGCAACAGGTTTATTTGCTTCTGCAGCAGGTTTGTTTTTTGCTTTCTTCTCAGCTGTTTGCTGTTGTACCGGAGCTGGCTTTTCCGTAGCACCAGTAGCTTTCTCTGCAACAACAGGTTTAGGTTCCACTACTTTGGGTGCTGCCGGTTTTGCATTTTCTACTTCTTTTTTCTCTTCTGCATCAGAGCTCTTACGAGGACGGCCTACTTTATGCTTGGGAGTAGCAGTGTTTTCCGCTTTAGCTTCTACAACAACAGTTTCTTTTTCTTTGTTTGTACTTTCTTCTTTCTTGGAAGGTTGTGGTGCAGCTTTTACAGGAGCGGTCTCTTTTGTCTTGTTAACCTCTTCACTCTTTGTTGCGGAAACCACTTTGTCTTCTTTTTTGGTAGGAGCTACCCGTGAACGCTTTTTCTTTTGTTCTTCATTTTTGCGTTCTTCTTTTAGCTTATCTGCGGCAACTTTCTTTGTAGCTCCTACAATGGCCTGTTCATCGAGTATTTTATAAACAAGGTCTTCTTTTTTGTATGAGTCTGCTTTTTTTATGCCTAACTCTTTGGCAATAACTTGAAGTTCCGACAGATTTTTGTCGTTTAATTGGATAATGTTATACATATAGTATGGTAAGTTATTAATATTTCTTTTTTGCTGAATTATGGACAGCATTACTACAGCTCATGGCTACAGATATGCGAGCATACGTTTTGTTTTTTATTCTGAATTAGGGATGTATATGTTGAATCGTAGAATGTTTCAACGGGGCAAAGATAATAATTTTTTTTGGTTTCATGAACAATCAAACATTTTTTTCCACGTAAAAGTGTATCTTTGCTACATAAAAGAAAATAGTATGACAGTAAATGAAGCTCATTTAATTTATTTTTCGCCTACACACACATCTAAACAAGTTGCGGAGGCGATTGTTCACGGGACGGGCATAAAAAATATTTTTCCTATCAATGTGACGCATCAGATTGCGGATGAAATTGTGATTCCTACATCTTCTTTGGCTATTATTGTAGTGCCTGTGTATGGAGGACATGTCGCTCCTTTGGCAATGGAACGTTTGCAGTATATCCGTGGAGTGGATACTCCTACCGTTTTGGTAGTGGTTTACGGAAATCGCGCTTATGAAAAAGCTTTAATGGAATTGGATGCTTTTGCTATTCCTCATGGATTTAAAGTAATTGCCGGGGCAACTTTTATTGGAGAACATTCATATAGTACCGACAAATACCCGATTGCAGTGGGACGTCCTGATGAATCGGATTTAGCCTTTGCTGCGGAGTTTGGGAAGAAAATCATGGAAAAAATACAGACAGCTGATAGTATGGATACCCTTTATCCGGTGGATGTACGTACTATCAAACGTCCGAGTCAACCATTCTTTCCTTTGTTCCGTTTTTTGAGGAAAGTCATCAAGTTACGTAAAAGTGGTACACCGCTTCCCCGCGTTCCTTGGGTGGAAGATGAGGATTTGTGTACCCATTGCGGGTTATGTGTGGTCCGTTGTCCGGCAGGGGCTATAACGAAAGGGGATGAGCTACATACGGATGAGGCTAAATGTATCAAATGTTGCGCTTGTGTAAAAGCTTGCGTTAGGAAAGCAAGGGTGTATGAAACTCCTTTTGCAGCTTTGTTATCAGATTGTTTCAAGAAACAGAAGTTACCTCAGACTATTTTGTAAATCACGACGCGCTTAGTCGTTTCATCAATACGAAAGCGGTTGTCTGTTCGTTCGCCTATCAGCCATGCGATGTGTTCTCCACAGCAGAGTACCCATTGGCGTTCTTTTTGGCTGATAGAAAATTTGCGGTCGGTCAGATAATCGCTTATTTTTTTCTTTCCTTTCATTCCAAAAGGAATAAAAGTGTCTCCCGGCTGCCATTTCCGGTAATGAATTTCTCCATTCAGTTTGTCGGCATCAAAACAGGCAATTTCCTTTTCACGTGGAATGAGAAAATCCGGGGTGTATTCTTTTTCTTCTTTGATGATTTGAAAAGGAGGAAGAATTTCATTTCCCGATTCAATAGCTTCTATTAATAAGAATTCTCTGTCTTTTATCACTCTCCATTCTTTGCTACAGAATTGCTTGCCCGGTTGGCTATGAAGCGAGTGAGCGATATCTTTGATTTGTGCGGAATTGAATCCTAGAGGATGCAGGACTTCGAATAAGATGGCTTCGGGTGCCGGTTCCTTTACTAAATCACTGATTCGGATACCTTCTGCCGTAATGACTTTCTTTTTAGTTTCCTCTATACATTTATTATATATAGTGGCTACATCATTCAGATAATTACTCGTATCTATCAGAGTGTTTTTGATTGACGGATTAATTTCCTGCATGAGGGGAAGGAGGTTGAGTCGGATTTTATTACGGGTATATTCGTCTTCCAGATTGGTGCTGTCTGTCACATAATCTTGTCCGATGTTTTGCAGGTAACGAATTATCTCTTCCCGGTTGATACAAAGCAGAGGGCGTACGATGGTTCCATTATGGGGGCGGATTCCTAACAGACCGGTAATTCCTGTTCCCCGAATCAAGTTAAGTAGTATAGTTTCTATGCTATCATCCTGGTGATGGGCCACAGCGACAACATCTGCCTGACATTTTTTTCTAATTTTCTCGAACCATTGGTAGCGGAGTTCCCGTGCGGCCATTTCAATCGAAATATGTTTTTCCGTTGCATATTGGGTCGTGTTGAAATCAATGGTATGTAAATGGATTTCCATTCTTTCGCAAAGTTGGCGGACAAATAACTCGTCCCGGTCTGACTCTTTGCCTCGCAGGTGGAAATTACAATGTGCGGCTTCGCAATGATAGCCTGCTGTATGCAGAATATATAGTAATGCCACCGAGTCGGCACCACCACTCAATGCGACCAGGATTTTATCATCCGGTGAGAATAAATGTTCCTTTTCTATATATTTTGTAACGCGTTGTTGTATCATACCTGCAAAGATACGAGTTTATCAATAAGTTTTTTTATTTTTTCTGAATCTTTTAGAGGATGAAAAAAACTGTTATTTAAAAACATTCTAAATAATTTGCATGCTCCGAAGTTATGAATTATCTTTGCCGAAAATTTTGAGAGTTATGCGTTTGTCCGAATTAAAAACAGGAGAAAAAGGTGTTATTGTAAAGGTATTGGGGCACGGTGGTTTTCGTAAACGTATTGTGGAGATGGGCTTCATTAAAGGTAAAACGGTTGAAGTGCTGTTGAATGCTCCGCTAAAAGATCCCATAAAATATAAAGTTTTAGGTTATGAAATTTCTCTTCGTCGTCAGGAAGCTGAAATGATCGAAGTTATCAGCGAAGAGGAAGCAAAGAAACTGGCCGAGAAGACCGTTTATCATGAAGGATTGCCTGAAGACCTTTCAGTAAAAGAAGAAGATATGAAACGGTTGGCGTTAGGTAAACGCCGTACCATTAATGTTGCTTTGGTCGGAAACCCGAACAGTGGCAAGACTTCTTTATTTAATCTTGCATCCGGTGCTCATGAGCATGTTGGAAACTACAGCGGCGTAACCGTGGATGCCAAAGAAGGTTATTTTGATTTCGAAGGCTATCATTTCCGTATTGTCGATTTGCCGGGAACTTATTCTTTGTCTGCTTATACACCGGAAGAAATCTATGTGCGTCGTCATATTATCGATGAAACTCCGGACGTGATTATTAATGTAGTCGATTCCTCTAATCTGGAGCGAAACTTATATCTGACTACTCAATTGATAGATATGAATGTCCGCATGGTGGTAGCTCTGAATATTTATGATGAGTTGGAAGCCAGTGGAAATACATTGGATTATCATCTGTTGAGTAAGTTGTTCGGGGTGCCGATGTTGCCTACTGTCAGTAAGAAAAATCGTGGATTGGATACCTTGTTTCATGTTGTTATCAATCTGTATGAAGGAGTAGACTTCTTTGATAAACAGGGAAATATGAATCCGGAAGTTCTTAAGGATTTGACCGAATGGCATGATTCTCTGGAAGATCGTAAGAACCACGAGGAAGAGCATTTGGAAGATTATGTACGTGAACATAAAAAGACGGGGCGTGTCTTCCGGCATATTCATATCAATCATGGTCCTGATATCGAAAAAGCGATTGAAGCTGTAAAAAGTGAAGTGTCCAAAAACGAATTTATCCGTCATAAATATTCTACCCGTTTCCTATCCATTAAATTGTTGGAGAATGATCCTGACATTGAGCGCATTGTGCGGACATTACCAAATGCGGATGAGATATTCCATGTCCGTGATAAGATGTCGAAGCGTGTTCAGGACACAATGAATGAGGATTGTGAATCGGCTATTACGGATGCTAAATATGGATTTATCAGTGGTGCACTGAAGGAGACATTCACAGATAATCACTTGGAGCAGGCGCAGACAACAAAAGTGCTGGATTCGATCGTAACTCACCGTGTCTGGGGATTTCCTATTTTCTTCCTTTTTATGTATCTGATGTTTGAAGGTACGTTTGTCATTGGAGAATATCCGATGATGGGGATTGAATGGCTTGTCGAGCAGATTGGTGACTTGTTACGCAATAATATGGCGGAAGGTCCATTTAAAGATTTGCTGATTGATGGAATTATTGGTGGGGTAGGAGCGGTTATTGTCTTTTTGCCGAATATCTTGATTTTGTATTTCTGCATTTCTCTTATGGAAGATTCGGGTTATATGGCTCGTGCAGCTTTTATCATGGATAAAATCATGCATAAAATGGGATTGCACGGAAAATCATTCATTCCTTTGATTATGGGATTTGGATGCAATGTACCTGCTATTATAGCTTCCCGTACTATTGAGAACCGGAAGAGCCGTCTTATTACAATGTTGGTAAATCCTTTGATGTCTTGCAGTGCGCGTCTGCCAATTTATTTATTGTTGGTGGGTGCTTTCTTCCCGAACAATGCAAGTCTGGTGTTGTTAAGTATTTATGTGATTGGTATTGTACTGGCTGTGGTAATGGCCCGCTTGTTTAGCAAGTTTCTGGTGAAGGGTGATGATACTCCATTTGTGATGGAACTTCCACCTTACCGGATGCCGACAGCAAAATCGATCTTCCGTCACACATGGGAAAAGGGAGCGCAGTATTTGAAAAAGATGGGAGGCATTATTATGATTGCTTCTATTATAATCTGGTTCTTGGGGTATTATCCGAATCATGATGCTTATGAAACAGTTGCCGAGCAGCAGGAAAATTCTTATATCGGCCAGTTGGGACGTGGTATAGAGCCAGTTATAAAACCACTGGGATTTGATTGGAAACTAGGTATTGGCTTGCTTTCCGGTGTGGGAGCGAAAGAATTGGTAGTAAGTACATTAGGTGTCTTATATGCAGATGATCCGGATGCTGATTCAGTAAGTTTGGCAGAACGAATTCCGATTACTCCATTGGTTGCTTTCTGTTATATGTTGTTTGTATTGATTTACTTCCCGTGTATTGCGGCGATAGCGGCTATAAAACAGGAATCGGGTAGTTGGAAATGGGCGCTTTTTGCTGCTTGTTACACAACGGGATTGGCTTGGCTTGTATCATTTGCTGTTTATCAGATTGGAGGATTGTTTGTATGAATAATTGGCAAGATTGGGTAGTCGGAGTACTGGTTGTACTCTGCATTGCCCGCGTCATATATGGAATATTTCGTTTTTTTCGTCGTACGCGAGAAAATCAGAATCCTTGTGACAGCTGTGTAAGTGGCTGTGAACTAAAGGATATGATGGACAAGAAACGCGGAGAATGCGATGTAAAGAAAAAAAGTACAAAGAAAAATTGCTGCGGATAGTTGGTAGTTTCAAAATTTGTACTACCTTTGCAACCGCAAACGAGAAATAATGGTTCCTTGGATGAGTGGCTTAGTCAGCGGTCTGCAAAACCGTGTACGGCGGTTCGAATCCGCCAGGAACCTCAAGTAACACTTTGAATTCCTTGAAAGTCAAGTACTTTCAAGGAATTTCTTTTTTGGGGGACCATTCTGGGGACCAATTAGGTAGTATATTATGGATATACCGTTACTGCATGCGCTAATCCTTTTTATTTTAGGTTTTTCCCTACTGACAATTATGGAATTCACTTATTTATTCTGATTTTCCTGCGTTACTTTTGTTATAAACCAAAAGAAAAACGCCATGAAAAAGATTTTATTTATCCTATTTGCTACCCAATTTATTTTGGCTCCTTATATAATAAAGGGCTATGGTGCAAATCTTGTTGAAGATAATTATGAGTATTCGGGAGTTGACCAAGGGAGAGAGACTGTTGAAAAGGATATTTTAGGTAATATCATTATCCGTGATGATAATGGTAATAGAAAGACTATTGAAAAGGATATCTTAGGGAATATCATCATTCGTGATGATAAAGGCAATAGAAAGACTATTGAAAAGGATATTTTGGGGAACATCATTATCCGTGATGATAGAGGCAATAGAACGACTATCGAAGAGGATATTTTAGGAAATTTCATTGTTCGTGATGATAAAGGTAATAGAAAGACTATTGAAGAAGATATTCTAGGAAATACCATTATCCGGGACGATAAGGGTAATAGAAAAACTATAGAGAAAGATATTCTGGGAAATACTATTATTCGCGATGACAAAGGGAATAGAAAGACGATTACAAAAGATATCTTTGGGAATACTATTATCGAGGATGATAAGGGTAATAGAACAACTATTAAAAAAGATATTTTTGGAAACGAAATAATTGAATATGGTAACGGTCATGGGAAAATTATTAAAAAGGATATTTTTGGAAATACAGTCATTGAGGAGTATTAAAATGTACTTTTTAAAATGATAATATATGGGATGTCATTTGAGATAGGGGTTATTCACAATATCGTGGATAGCCCCTTATTGTATGTTATAACCTGGCAATAATATTTTCGCTATAAAATCATATTATAATCGTAAAAGTGTATATATTTGCATAGTGCGGAGATAAAATATTTATTTCTAAGTTATTCAAGGATAAAGAAATGGAACACAAACAATTACTAACTGTATTTAATTCACTTCCTGTTGGAATAGGTTTCTTCACAGCCGATGGCACTCTGGTAAGATGCAATGAAAGCTTCTGCCGAATTTTTGGCGCTGACTCGCAAACGCTTCTTGGTAATAAACTCAACATAAATGAAAATTCTGTGGTTCCTGACGTGGTGAAGGAAGCAGTTCGTCGTTGTGTTCCGGTACAGATGAGTTTTTTGTATGATTTCGATAAACAGAGAACCGATAAACGCTTTTTCTCTACGCGTACCCGGACCTGCTATTTGAAATGTAATGGTAATCCTCTTTATGACAATGATGGCAAGTTTGTTAATTACATTTTTATCTTTGAAGATATTACAGAAACGGTGAAAAGTGAAGAGGTACTCCGTCAAAGTCGCCGGAAAACGGAGCTTGCTATGAAGGCAGCCAACATCATGTTTTGGGAATTTGATGCAGTGGCCAAATTATTTTATAGTGATAATGAACCGCTGAATGGATACGATCAGTCTAAGCCAGTTAGTATGGCACTATATCTGGAGACTTTGCATCCGGATGACCGTAGTCAGGTTACTGAAGTAATGGAAAGAATGAGCAATGGGGAAGATTTTTCTTTTTCTTTTGATAGCAGGGTTATGTTACCGGATAGCTCAACCTGGCAATTTTGTACGATAAGCGGTGCTCCTTATGAATTTGATTCTAATAAGAAGGTATTGAAATATGTTGGTACCCGAAAGAATAATACGGAGGTGCAGAAAAAGGAGCAGTTCTTCTATAATATATTAAATAATCTTCCGTTATCTGTTCATATCAAAGATGTAGAGAATGATTTCCGCTATGTTTTTTGCAATGAAGAGAGTAAGCTCATGTTTGGTACCAGCGAAGATAAAACTACTTATGATGTGCTGAGTGAAGAAGAAGTAGAGCGTATTCAGAAGACTGATTTAGAGGTATACAATACTGGGAACCCTTATTTCGGCATGGAACGTATTATACTGAAGGATGGACGCAGCTATGATACTATTGTTCGCAAAAGTATAATTGAAGATGATGGCAAACGCTTTCTGTTAAATACCCGCTGGGATCAGAGTTTACAAAATGAACTGAAGCGTCGTGCACAGCTGTTAACTGTCACTATGGAAGCGATGAATGCCTTCACCTGGTTTTTTGAGCCGGCTAAGAACAGGGTGAGTTTCGGTGAAGGTTTTGATAAAAATGGGAAAAAGGCATCAGAAATTAATTCGGTCGAGAAATATCTGACTCTCGTACATCCTGATGACCGACAAAAGTTTGCTGAAACTTTGCAAAAGGCGGTAGAACTAGGAAGCGGTGTATGGGATGTGGAATATCGCATTGACTTTAAAGGAGATGGCATGTATCAATGGTGGGAAACGCGTGGCCTTGTTGAAACCACAACTTTGAACGATGCTCCTTATAAGTATTTGTTCGGTATGACGCAAAATATCGATTCCTATAAGCAGACTGAATTGACCTTACTAAAGAATAAAGAAATACAGGACGCTTTGGTACGACAGAATGAACTGGTTCTTAACAATACGAATTCAGGGTTGGCCTACATCACGAAGGAATATATGGTTCAATGGGAAAATATTTCGTTATGTTCAAAAAGTCTTTCTTTTGAAGCCTACAAAAAAGGTGAACTTTGCTATAAAAGTACATATAATCGTACTTCTCCCTGTGAAAATTGTGTGATGCAACGTGCTTTTGTTTCATTACAGACGGAACAGATGAAGTTTTCGTTGGACAGTGCGCATACCGTTGAAGTGTTTGCCACTCCCGTAGTTCTTGAAGATGGATCTGTGGATGGTGTTGTAATTCGCGTGGATGATGTAACGGAGCGTGAAAAAATGATTAAGGAATTGCAGGAAGCCAAACATCAGGCAGAGCAGTCTGATAAATTGAAATCTGCGTTCCTGGCGAATATGAGTCATGAAATCCGTACTCCCTTGAATGCTATTGTAGGTTTTTCGGAGTTGATGGCTTATGCCGGAGAAGAAGAAAAGGCGGACTATATCCAGATTATTAATAGTAATAATGAGTTATTGCTAAAACTGATAAATGATATACTTGATTTATCCAAGCTGGAAGCCGGTTCGGTAGAACTGAAATACGAACCGTTCGACTTATCCGAACATTTTGAAAACATGTTTACTTCCATGAAGCAGCGCCTGAAGAATCCGGATATCGTGTTAACTGAAATCAATCCTTATCACTGTTGTCAGGTAACTCTGGACCGTAATCGCGTGGCACAAATTATAACGAATTATGTCACTAATGCTATCAAATATACTTCAAAAGGTTCTATTAAAATGGGATATGCATGTAAGGATGGAGGCGTCTATTTTTATGTGAAAGATACCGGTATTGGTATAGCTGATGATAAAAAAGGAAAAGTATTCCAGCGTTTTGAGAAACTTGATGAGTTTGCCCAAGGTACCGGACTTGGACTTTCTATTTGCAAGGCAATTGCAGAAGCTATGGGAGGTAAAGTCGGCTTTGAATCGGTACACAATGAAGGATCGCTGTTTTGGGCATTTTTACCTTGTGAAGTCGATACACTTTCTATGGTAGAAGAGAAGAAAGAAGAGAATATCTCCGGAGGAGAGTTTGGTGCGAATGACGAAGTGATGGAGAAGAGTGCCGGTCGGAAAACACTTCTCATAGCTGAAGATATACAAAGTAATTATCAGCTGGTGTCTACTATCCTGAAGGATCATTATGATTTACTGCATGCGGAGAATGGGCAAAAGGCAGTGGAAATAGCGCGTAGCCAACATGTCGATTTGTTGTTGATGGATATGAAAATGCCAGTACTGGATGGATTGAAGGCTACAGCTGAAATACGTAAGTTTAATGTTAGCTTACCTATCGTCGCACTTACCGCCCATGCTTTCGATTCTGACCGGATTGCTGCAATAAAGGTCGGCTGTAATGAATATCTGGTTAAGCCGATTGAAAAAATGAAATTAATGGTGGCATTAAAGAAATATTTATAATCTTTGCATTGTGAATATCTGGAATTAGTTGAATATATCGATGAATCGTATTAAAGGTATACTTTATGCGGCGGTATCCTCCTCCACTTTTGGGCTGGCTCCGTTTTTTTCTATAACTCTGTTGTTAGCTGGTTTTTCGGCTTTCGAGGTGCTTTCTTATCGTTGGGGAGTGGCTGCTATTGTATTGACACTGTTTGGATGGTGTTCGGGATGTAATTTCCGGCTGGCAAAGAAAGATTTGTTAGTCGTTTTTTTATTAAGTTTGTTGCGGGCAACCACCTCATTCAGTTTGCTCATTGCCTATCAGAATATAGCCACGGGGGTAGCATCGACTATTCATTTTATGTATCCGTTGGCTGTATCATTGGCAATGATGTTTTTCTTTCATGAAAAGAAATCTCTTTTGGTGATGCTTGCTGTTTTAATGTCTTTGTTTGGTGCTGCTTTACTGTCATCGGGAGAGTTGGAGGCGAAAAGTGGTGATACAATAGTAGGATTGGTGGCGGCTTGTATTTCTGTCTTTTCTTACGGAGGATACATCATTGGGGTTCGAACAACACGAGCCGCTCAAATCAATTCCACTGTACTGACATGTTATGTTATGGGGATGGGAGCTGTTTTCTATCTGATAGGAGCTATGGCAACTTCCGGGCTTCATCTGGTGACAGACGGTTATATATGGCTGATTATTTTAGGACTTGCATTGCCGGCTACGGCTATTTCCAATATAACTTTGGTACGGGCAATTAAGTATGCGGGACCTACACTGACTTCTATTTTAGGTGCGATGGAACCACTGACAGCCGTTGTGATCGGTGTCTTTGTTTTTAAAGAACTGTTTACCCTGAATAGTGTTATTGGAATTCTTTTGATTTTGTTGGCTGTGGGTATGGTAGTATTTCGTAAGCAAAAATCTTAAAGAAGATATTAATAAAAAATGCTGCTTATCTGATGTGATAAACAGCATTCATTCTGGAGAGCCTCTTGTCGGATTCGAACCAACGACCCCGAGATTACAAATCACGTGCTCTGGCCAACTGAGCTAAAGAGGCGTTTTTCTTTTGCGGGTGCAAAGGTATGAATTTCTTTTAAAAATGCAAATACATCGCATACTTTTTTTATATTTGCAAAGTTACCAATGATTAGATGAAAATGAAAATTATGAATGTATGTAGTGTGGCGCTTTTAGCCATAGGTATATGGGCTTGTTCCGGACAGAAGAAAGGAACGGCGAATGTTGAAGTTGCAACAGATAGTGTAGAAGTAACTGCGGATGCAAAATCAGTTCAGGCAGATAGTACAGGATATATTGTTCGGGTAGGAGAGATGGCTCCGGATTTCACAATTACCTTGACAGATGGGAAACATGTGAGTTTATCTTCCCTTCGTGGTAAAGTTGTCATGTTGCAGTTCACTGCAAGCTGGTGTGGAGTTTGCCGCAAAGAAATGCCGTTTATCGAGAAGGATATTTGGTTGAAGCATAAAAATAATGCAGACTTTGCTCTGATTGGCATTGACCGTGACGAACCGCTTGACAAAGTACTGGCTTTTGCAAAATCTACCGGAGTCACTTATCCGTTAGGACTGGATCCGGGAGCTGATATCTTTGCGAAATATGCATTACGTGAATCCGGAATAACGAGAAACGTGTTGATTGATAAGGAAGGGAAAATTGTAAAGCTGACTCGTTTATATAATGAGGAAGAGTTTGCTTCTCTTGTGCAGGCAATTAATGAAATGCTGAAATAAAAGAGAACCTTCATCAGATGTTTCCAACGGAACATATATGAGTATATAAAAATAGTAACGCTATCCTGATGTGATGGCGTTACTATTTTGGTTATATAGTGACGCTATCCGGAGTACATACCGTCACTATATGATGATGCATTTTCAAGCAATGCTAAGTTTGACCAGGTAATCGTAATGCTTTCCTTCTTTTATCAATTCTGCCTTAAAACCACATTCGGAAGCATATAAGCTAAGAGTCTGGAAATCTACATATAACCAGTCGAATGTGTCTCCTTTTACATCTTTATATTGCATTTGGAAGTCGATTTCTCCGTAGTAATCTCCGGCCAGATCGATGACTATGCTACCGTCTTCCTCTTCAAAAAGATAACGCAAATCACTGGAATCCATAAATATGCATCCACCGGGGCGGAGAATACGTTTCATCCGTTGGAAAAATTCGGGCATATTATTCAGCCGTCCGATGATTCCGGAACCATTCATGAGCATTAGGATCGTATCGAATGTTTCGGAAAATGTTTCATCAAAAAGGTTGATGAGACGAGGATCGTTCACTCCGCGTTGTTTCATTACTTCGACAGATAAGGGAGAAATATCAATGGCGCATACGTCTTTTCCCATTTCCTGAAGTGCCAGTGCATGGCATCCGCTTCCGGCACCTACATCCAATATTCGCCCTGTAGCCATTTGTAGGGCGGTACGCTCTAATATAGGCATAGACTGTATACTACGAAACAGTTCTTTGACGGGAATTTCATCTTCTTCGAATTGAGAAGAAAATACCCGCAAACGATCAGCTCTATGATGGTTGAAATAGTCAGAAATAGCGGCTCCCATCGGGTCCTTTTCTGCAGAAAGAATTGTTATTGCCATTGGTGGTTACGATTGTTAACTTTGCAAAGATAAATAAATCCGTAGAAAAGGGTTATCTTTGCCATCGGAAATGTTGAATACTAATAAATGATTATATGAGTATAGAAGAAGCAATCATGGGTGGCATCGTTTTTAAAGGTAAGAAAGATAAGCCCAAAGAAGAGGAAAAGGTGAAAACGAAAGCGAAAAAAGCGACGTATATTCGTGGACAGCATGGTTCGGGTGCAGCGAAGATGAAAGCAGATATCCGGAAGAAGAGAGCTAGCCGTCATAAGAAATAAAAGTATGGTTATAAATATAATAATTTGTGTAGTATCTGTTATACTTATGTTGCGGGGTGCTTTTCTAATTCTGAGAATGGGACTCTTGTGGATGCTTCATTGCAGGATAATAAAATCGTATGACAGGAAAACACATGGAAAGGTAGTGGATATAGAGACACAGGTAAAGTCTGATGGTATGAATATTACTGATGTATGTATACCAAAAATAAAATATAAATTGGAGGGAGAAGACGAAAAGTGTTGCCAATTTCTTCCTTCTAATCTAAAGAGTGGAGAGGAAAATAACATTTATCTTTATCCAAAACAGTATCATATAGATGATAAGGTTACCATATTGTATGATAAAGGTAAGGCGAATGATATGTTTGTGTTGCCCAGAATGCAACTAATGAGGCTGCTTGTTAACCAATTTGTTCCTGGTTGTTTTTTCATACTGTCGGCAATTTTAGGATTATGCTTTGTTTTTTAGAAACAGCATAGGCTGTCCGAAAAGCCTTAGAGGAATATTATAGAGTAGTACAATAATAGTAGAGTCAAATCAAGGTTAAAAGGAAAGAGCCCGATGCAAAACCGGACTCTTTATCAATCTTGTTAATTTTTAGAGACATTTATTGAATATCTCTGCTTAGAAATACAAAAAAAAAGGCAACTAACTCGCAGTGAATTAGTTGCCTTATCTTTTTTATTTATTAAATGTCCCTTTTTAATCTGTTTAGCTTTTTGGGCCACTCCAAATTGTAGTAAGGGTGATTTTTTCTTTTTAGGGACTTTTGGGATGAGCTCTTTTACTTCTGGGGAAGAATCTCAATCCAGTAATCGTCCGGGTCATTGATGAAATAAAGCCCCATGGCCGTGTTCTCAAAACATACACAATTCATTTCTTTGTGATAAGCTCTGATTGCATCGTAATCGCCGGCTACACGAAAGCAGAGATGGCTTTCGTTTTCTCCCAGTTCATATGGAGCAGTATGATCTTTCAACCACGTCAATTCCAGCAAGAAACCTGTTTCGTTATCAGTCAGGTAGACTAACGTGAACGAGCCGTCGGATGCTTCCTTCCGATGATGTTCTTTTAAGCCGAGTGCTTTTTCATAAAAAGCTATACTCCGCTCCAGATTAGTGACGTTGATATTAAAATGGTCAAATTTGCTTTTTATTTCCATTGTTGCGATTCTCCTTATTTTTTCATTAAGAGCTTCACGATTTCTCCAACATACGTGCGCGGTTGTCCGGCTTGCGG
>OGKN01000390.1_pt1 | contig 24429 bp, 20 predicted proteins | sample 1572511 | NCBI WGS metagenome assembly OGKN01 (sample SAMEA2582150, study PRJEB24529) | metagenome | reverse complement strand
GCGATTTCGTGGAGGTGTTCAATGCCGAGGCCAAGCAGATCGAGAACGTAAAGTGGCTGGCGCAGGGTACGATCTATCCCGACGTGGTGGAGTCCGCTTCGGCATCGGTCAAGGGACCTGCCGCGATGATCAAGTCGCACCACAACGTCGGCGGCCTGCCCGAAGAGATGCACCTGAAAATCGTCGAGCCGCTGCGCCTGCTCTTTAAGGACGAGGTGCGCCGCGTGGGTAAGTCCCTCGGTATCGATCCGCAATTGCTGGGGCGGCATCCGTTCCCCGGTCCGGGCCTTGCGATCCGTATTCTGGGCGATATTACCCCGGAGAAGGTGGAAATTCTGCAGAATGTGGACAAAATCTATATCGATGCCCTGCGCGAGTGGGGACTTTACGACCAGGTATGGCAGGCGGGAGCGATTCTGCTGCCCGTGAAGAGCGTCGGCGTAATGGGCGATGAGCGTACGTACGAGAGCTGCGTGGCGCTGCGTGCCGTAGCTTCGACCGATGGCATGACGGCCGACTGGGTGCACCTGCCGTACGATTTTCTGGCTGCGGTGTCCAACGACATCATCAACAAGGTGCGCGGGGTCAATCGCGTAGTGTACGACATCTCTTCCAAGCCGCCCGCAACGATCGAGTGGGAATAGGAATTTAGGTCGAAAATGCAAAAGACGGAAACCCTGCGGTTTCCGTCTTTTGCATTTGTAAAATGTCGGTTCTTTGGCGGGAGTTTGGCGGCCGGCCTTTACTTGTGGGGGCGTTCGGAATGGGTTAAACGCAGCTTCGGTGCGGTTCGCTGTTATGCGAGCCGGTACAGTATCCCTTCGTAAGGCCGTAGTTCGATCGGGCCTTCTTTTTCGGCTATCGGTGGGGCAGGGTAGTTATGCAGCAATGGCATGGCTTCGGTCAAATCCGTTTTCGGGTCGAACCGGGCAGCCTTCGGGCTGAAGTTCAGGACTGTGAGGTAGTTTCGGCCTGTCCCTTCCCGCAGGTAGGCGAATACCTGCGGGTTGTCTGCATCGACCAGCCGGAACGAGCCGTAAACCAGGTCCGGATGTTCTTTGCGCAGCGTTACGACCCGTCTGAAGAAGTTCAATACGGAATCGGGGTCGCATAGCTCCCGGGCGGCGTTTACCTCCGTGTGGTTGGGATTGACGCGAAGCCAGGGTTTCGCCGTGGAGAATCCCGCGTAGAGCGTTCCATCCCATTGGTAGGGCGTGCGGGCGTTGTCGCGTCCGATTTCCTGCTGCTCGCGCAGGAATTGTTCCGTATCGCCGCCTTCCCGCAGGAGTTTGCGGTAGTGGTTGCGCGTGTCAATGTCGTCGTACTCTTCGATGCGGGTGAATCGGATGTTGGTCATGCCCAGTTCGTCGCCGGCCAGCCAATAGGGGGTTCCCCGCATCGTGAGCAGGAACATCGTGAGCATTTTGGCCGACAGGTCGCGCCACTCGGGGGCGTCGCTGCCGAAGCGCGAAACCATGCGCGGCTGGTCGTGGTTGCCCAGATAGATCGTAGGCCAGCCGTCGCCTACGGCTGCGTCCCATTCGGCGTACATACGCTTGAGGGCGAGCAGGCTGTACGGGATACCGGTTGCGGGATCGTCCGCCTCCGTTTCGTTGCGGATGTCCGCCGCGCCGAAGTGGTAGAGCATGTCGAGCTCCTGCCGTTCGGGTGCGATGAATTTCCACCCCTCTTCGGGGGCGGTTTTCGAGCCTTCGCCGACGGTCGTACAGTCGTAGCGGGAGAATACCTCGCGGTTCATTTCGTGCAGGTAGTCGTGCAGGTGCGGTCCCAGCGAGTAATAGGGAAATACGTCCGGGTATTTGCGAAGGTCGATCTCCGGAAACGACGTGTCTTTTGCGATGTAGGGAATCGAATCCAGACGGAATCCATCGACCCCCTTGTCGAGCCAGAAACGCAGAATGTCGTAGATTTCGGCCCGCACCTTGGGGCTTTGCCAGTTGAGGTCGGGCTGCTGCCGGGCAAAATAGTGCAGGTAGTAGGAGCGTGTCGGGGCGTTGTAACACCAGGCATCGCCCTTCTCGTCGAAATGGCTCTTGCGGTAGGGCGGGTGGCCCTGTTCCTCCGGCCACCAGAGGTAGTAGTCGTAGTAGGGGTTCTCCCGCGAGGTGCGGGCCTCGCGGAACCAGGGATGCTGGTCGCTGGTGTGGTTCAGCACCAGGTCGAGGAGAAGACGCATGCCCCGTGCGTGTGTTTCTTTCAGGAGCCGGTCGAAATCCTCCATCGTGCCGAAGTCAGGCATGATCTGCCGGTAATCGCTGATGTCGTAGCCGTTGTCGGCGTTGGGCGAGGCGAAGATCGGATTGAGCCACAGGGTTTCGATTCCCAGCCCATGCAGGTAGTCGAGTTTTTCGGTGATTCCGTTCAGGTCCCCGATACCGTCGTCGTTGCTGTCCTTGAAACTGCGGGGATAGATTTGATAGACGATCGTTTCTTTCCACCAGGCTTTTTGCAAGGCAGGGGATGGAGGAGTGAATATGGGCATATCGTTCAGGATTCTGTTATACGATCGCAAGATAAGAAAAAAGAGAAGTAGAAGGTTCTTATCGGAGGAAAAAACGACAGGGAGTCAAAGACTCCCTGTCGTTCGCTTCATATTTTTATGGCAATCGGATTTTACAGGCTACCTCCCTGGCGGACGGAAAAACGAAACGAGCGGACTTTTTCGACAGGCGGTTGCAGATGTCCTTCGTGCAGATATGGGAACACCCTTCCGCGGCAATCGAGATGCGGATCTGCTCTGCCGATGGCGTGCGGAATGCTTCGATTCAGATATTTTTCGGATTTTTCAGGTGGAACAGGAGCGAAGGCAGGATTACGTCCCGCCAAAAATTCTCAGGCAGCAAGGTGCGGTATTTCCAGCGGCATGAGAAGAGTTTGCGGGTTTTCCGGCCGATACGGGTCAGGCGGTTACCTGACGGAGTGCGGTACACTCCGAAGCCGAGAATGTCGTTCAGTACCCGCTGTTTGAGCTGTGGATCCGGAACGGCAGAGAGCAGCGGTGTGAAATCCTCGTCGAGCAATTCGCCGGCCAATGCCGTGAAAATGTTATAGACCGTGTCGTAACCGGTTGCAGCGTAAAGCGTAAGGATTTTCTCGAAGTCGATTTCCGATTGCTCGCTGCGCAGGAAAAGTCCCCAATCCAGCAGATGTCGGAGGTTGATGCCTTCCGTCCCGAAATGCCGGGCCATGTGGCGCAGCAGATAGAGTGCGTTGAACATCGGGGATGGGGTGTAATAGCCCGCCGGCGCTAATCGGCTGTTCTCGGCTTCACCCACGAGAAAATCGTCTATGGCACGCTCCGTCCGGCGGTGCGACGGCATAAGCAGATGGCTGTGATTTTCGACCATGACGCCCTTGTAATGGAAAACGGCATGTTTTTCACTATCGTGATTGATTTTAATCCCCAGCTCTTCGATCAAACGGTTGCCCTTGTCGCAGTCGTTGAGCCACAGATCTATGTCGCCGCATTCGCGGTGCTCCGGCCGGGGGTAGTAAATGCTGAGGCCCAGCCCTTTCAAAAGGATCGTACGGACGCCGTGCGAAGCGAAGAGCGTTGTCAGTTCGTGTGCGGCACGGGTCTGTTGGGCATGGCGCTTCTCGATGGCTTCCGAACTCAGGGCCCAACGGATTTTGAGGGCTCTGGAGGGCTGTTGCTGTTCCGGGAGCCGGAGAATCGTGTCGAAGAGCAGGGCCGTAACGCCGTGTTGGGCCGCAAGGGTAAAAAGACGGTTCCAGTCCTCTTCCGTCAGGCGGGGGATAGAAGGCGGTGATACGGTCGGCTCGAGGGCTGCACGTAATAACTGAAGGAGGGTATTTGTGAGATTGTTCATCGTAAAATGGCCCGGAATGTCCGGAATATCAGTTGAATATCGCCTGCGAACGAATGATGTTGTGCGTATTCCAGGTTGATACGCAGTTTATCCTGCATGATTACTTCCACATAGTAGCGATCGGGATCTTCGACTTGTGCAAGCAGTTCGTTTTCGTTGCGGTAGCGGATCGAAGCCAGGTCCGTAATGCCGGGTCGAACGTCGAGTACGTGCATCTGTTCGGGGGTATAAAGATCGACGTATTTGCGGACTTCCGGCCGGGGACCCACCAGGCTCATATCGCCGATGAATACGTTGATGAGCTGAGGCAACTCGTCGAGTTTGTATTTACGGATGTAATATCCCGAACGAGTCACGCGTGGATCGCGTCCTCCGACGGTGATAAGTCCTTTTTGGTCGGAACCTACGCGCATCGAGCGGAATTTGAATAATCGAAAATCCCGGTTTCCTTTTCCTACACGTACCTGGCGGTAAAAAACCGGACCTTCGGAATCGATTTTGATCCAAATGGCGAGCATGAGGAAAAGAGGGCTCAATAACAGTAAACCCAGACTACTTGCTATGAGATCGAACGTGCGTTTCAAGCGGTGTGTTTATTTGGACAGGATTTCGGTAAAATTCGTAAGGACATAGTCGATATCTTCATCCGTCAGGCGGGTATGCAGCGGAAGAGTTACTTCGTTGCGGTACATGTCATAGGCGTTGGGGTAATCCTCGATGTCGAAGCCGAGCGCCTTGTAAGCCGTCATCATGGGCAGCGGCTTGTAGTGGACGTTGCAGGCGATGCCTCGTTCCGCCATCCGGGTAATGAAATCGTTGCGTTCGGCAACGTCCTTCCCGAGTAGCCGCACCAGGTATAAATGCCCGGATGAAGCGTGAGCGGAACCGTAGTGGTCGAGTACCTGTACGTTGAGCCTGCGCAACGCCTTGTCATAACGCTCGATGATTTCTCGACGGCGCTTCAACAGCTCGGGGTAGCGCTTGAGTTGTACCAGCCCGATACCGGCCATAATGTCTGTCATGTTGCATTTGTAAGCCGGAGAAACGATGTCGTACTCCCAGGCTCCCAGTTGCGTTTTGGCCAGGGCGTCCTTACTTTGGCCATGCAGCGAAAGGAGCTGGAATTGTTTGTAAAGCCATTCGTTGTCGATGCCGGGAATATTACGCCACGTAAGGGCCCCGCCTTCGGCCGTAGTGAGGTTTTTAACGGCATGGAAGGAGAAAGAGGTGAAATCGGCGATTTCGCCGCAGACCCGGCCCGCACGTTTTGCTCCGAAAGCGTGGGCGGCATCCGCAAGAACGATGACCCGGCCGAAGGCTTTCTGCAATTCGTTCGTGGGGCGGAATAGTTGTTTGCGGCTTTCGACCGCTGCGAAAATACGGTCGTAATCGCAGACGATGCCAGCCAGATCCACCGGAATCACGACTTTCGTCTTCTCGGTGATCGCATCGGCCAGTTTGTCGTAATCCATTTCGAAGGAGCCTGGCGCCGTATCGACCAGAACGACTTTGGCTCCGACGTGGCAGGTGACGCTTGCGGTGGCCGTGTAGGTGTATGCCGAAGTGATGACCTCATCTCCGGGACCGACGCCCAGTACGCGGAGAATCATCTCCATGCAGGCTGTCGCCGAGTTCAGGCACACGGCTTTCTCCGTATGGCAATATGCTGCGATTTCCCGTTCGAACTCCTTGGTACGCGGTCCTGTGGTAATCCATCCGGAAAGAAGTGTCTGGGTAACTTCCTGTGCTTCGGCTGCGCCTACGTCTGGTGGCGAGAAGGGTATTTTTTTCGTATTCATGGTAGAATGTTGGTTTACAGATTTATAATTCGAACTGTACTCCAGTCGATGCGCCGGTCGATGGCTTCGAGCGAGGCGAAGTCGAAATCAGCGATTAACTTTTGAAATTTGGAATAAGCGTTTTTTAGTCCCACCCGATTTTTGAATTGGCGCATTCGACTTAAGTGGGGCATTGGGGGTTGCCCCGGATCGAAGTCGCTCGGATGAAAATAGGACATTACGTAGTCCGACTTTTTCATCAGGGATTTTATGAGCATGTAAGGCATGATTCTGAAATATCCTCCGCCGGAATATACGATCGATCTCCCCAGAAAGTTTCCCAAACTTATTGGAAATTCTTTCAACGTTCCGTGTGCAGTCCGAATAAGGAAGGGGGAAGAGGGGAATTCCGGTATTCCGCCGAATTCGTGCTGGGAGGGGAAGACCGAACAATCGTAACGAAAGCCCAATTTTGCAAGCAGGTCAAAAGCCCACAGATTGTTCCGAGTGATAGAGAATGACGGGACCCGATAAGCGTTTACTTCTCGTCCTGCGATGTCTTCAAGCAGTTTTTTCGCTTTGCCTGTGTCCTGTTCGAATTGTGCGGGAGTAAAACGGGTTGCGAGTTGATGCTGGTAGGAATGACAACCGATCTGGTGCCCTCCATCGGCTATTCGACGAATAATAGCGGGATGCTTCTCGGCAACCCATCCCAAACAGAAGAATGTTCCCCGGAGGTGGCGACGATCGAGTGCTTCGAGAATTTTATCCACTCCTTCGTAGAGCCGGACTTCGAATTTATCCCATTCGAAATCCTGCGAATAATCGTCATGATTGTACCAGTCTTCTATGTCGAAAGTCAGGATATTCATTGTCAATTCAATTTTGATTTTCTGAATTTGGGATTCAGATATTTTATTACTCCGGCGAAACAGCCTGCTAACATAGGCAGGGGATCGCTCCAGGTGCCGTCTTCATAATAGATATTCCGTCCGAAGAATTTGAACCACGAAGGACGGATGCGAAATCTGTCCGGCGAAAATAGGAACCACATGACATCAAGTCCCATGTAACGCAGGATTTTACCAGGTTCGTATTTGAACTTGGGAACGGGGTGTCCCAGCGTATCGTATAGTATGATTGCCGGAAAGTCCACTCCTGAAGCCAGGGATGCCTTTAGGCTCGCAGGTGTTCTCGGATTGATTTCGATGATCTTGTAGTCGCCGCTTTCGGCTTCTTGCATGATGTCGAAATCGGCAAATCCGATCCAGTCTATCTTCTCCAGAACTCGGAAGCAGATTTCGGTGAGTTCCGGATTTTCTACGCTTACGCTATAACAACTGGTTCCGCCTTTCAATGGAAAATATCGAAGTATCTTGATAACCGTGCTGCCCAAGCATTTCCCGTTTCGATCACGATACAGCATTACGTTGTAGTACACGCCTGAGTGATGGATAAATTCCTGCAATGTGCAGGCGCCGAATGTTGCCTGAACGGACGGAAATACCTCGTGCAACCGGTCTATGTCATTGACGTAAACGATTCCTCGTGCTCCTTCCGAAATATTCGGTTTGATTAATGCCGGGAAACCCGTATATGCGCTTGCTTGCACGAGATTATCCGGAGTGAGTTCGATCGTTTTGGGGTGGGGCGCTCCGATGCGGCGGCATAACTCCATTAAGAGTTGTTTGTTATGCGCTTTATGGAAGATTTCGTATCCGGGGACAGCGCATCGTACGCCATGAATCTTTTCGAGTTCGTTTTTATTTTGGCTGATGTAAGCGGCTGTTCCGTCGCTTAAGGGAATAATTACGTTTATAGGGGTTTCTGCTAAGAATTTACGCAGAAAAAGGCCGAAATTCTCCGGTTCGTTTTTTACATCCGGGCAAAGGATATGCCGGTGGAAAAAACGAGATGTGTATCCGTACGATATGCGCGAAGTCATAAATCCATATACCTTGCATCCCCGCTTGTGGAGCGATCGGGCTACGGTGATGCTTTGTACATCTTGAGCATCAGTCAATAATACGTTCATACGATGAGTTTCTGTTTTTTACGGGGCGTTTCGGCTGCGATTTCATTGATCGTATTTATAACGCAGGTTACCTCTTCGTCTTTCATATCGTAATAATAGGGGAGGTCCAGAACCGTTTCTGCGATCCGTTTTGCATGAGTAAAAGAAGCGGGGCAAACAATGTAACTGAAACTGAATGCCATGTCAATCCCCCGGGTCAAACAACGTCGGTAGAACGATGCTTTGTTTTCGACCTGGATGGCATATCGGATGCAGCACGCTTCGTCGTTGAAAACCGGTTTGCGTAAAACGGGCGTTTCGCGTATAGAACTGTCGTATCGGCGATATATCTCTTTGCGGCGAAGGATGAGCTTGTCCAGGTTTTCTATTTGGGGAAGAGCCATGTAAGCCTGCCATTCGGCCATTCTGTGTCGATAATAGTCGTTGAAATGCAGATCCAGCTCATGTGATTCGTCCAGTTGCATCCGATTCCGGCACTGCATGGTCAGGAAATGAAATCCTCTGTACAGGTATTTGTTTTTCAGTAGCAGGTAGATCAAACCGATCACTGTATGTTTGATACGGAAGCTGACACCGGGTGCCTGATATTTTTGAATATAGGTTGCGAGCCGTTCGGTTTCAGTTGCTTCACGGGCGATGATAAAACCGCCTTTGGAGGGGACGGTTACTAATTTGGTGGAATCGAAGCTGAAGAAGGCATAATCTCCGAACGATCCCGCCGGCTGGCCTTGGATATGCGTTCCGAGCGATGCGGCACAATCCTCGATCAGGATCGCACCAGTGCGACGGCACAAGGATTGAATTTCTTCGATACGGCAGGGATTGCCGAATTGATGAGTCGCAATAACGACCGAATCTTTGTCTATTACTTTTTGCAACTCTTCGGGAAGCATGTTGAAATCAGTTTCGGAGACTTCTACGTATTGGACATTTCCCCCCCCCATGAGAATAGCTTCTGTGACGGCTTTACAGGTATAGGAAGGAACGATGACCTTTTTTCGTTGCAGATAAGAGATCAATATTTGCAGCCCGCTACGTCCCGAGGAGGTCAGTATCACATCCTTCTGTCCGAAATACCGGGCGATTTCCCGTTTCAACCGGCTTGTGTATTTTCCACTTTCTGTGCGGATGAACAGACTCTTGAATAAATGCGTCCAGGAATAATTGACGCGTGAGCGGGGAAGCAGCGAAATTTTCATGATTATAAATCGGTTGCTCGCATTTTCAATACTTTGGCGGGAACACCTCCGACGATGGCATAGGGCGGTACATCTTTGTTTACTACGGATCCTGCCCCGATAATCGCACCCCGGCCGATCGTTACTCCGGCCAAAATGATCGCCCCGAATCCGATCCATACGTCGTCTTCCACAACGATCGGAGCATCGTAGTAACCTTGATCTATAATGGGAATTTCGCGTGTGTCGTATGCATGCGAATAAGCGACAAACATGACATTTGCAGCCGTCAGAACATGGTTGCCGAGTGTGATCGTTCCGGTTTGTCGGCCGGCCTGGAATATATTGTTGTGATTGATGGAGCAGTGATCGCCGATCTTAATCATCGTCGGTTGGCGCAACATGACCGTCGGATGGATTTTACAGTTTTTGCCGATAGTTGCCTGTTGCCGCCCGACAATGCAATTTACAGAGTAATATGCCAGCAGTCGGATCAGATCAATGAAGAAACGTAATGTTATTACCGACCATAGTACTGCTTTCAACCAGTGCCATTTACCGGGTTTGATATAATTCTCCACCCGTTTGAATTGCGGTTTCATCATAGCGATTATATTTATTTACATAGTTCTCGGCGATGGAAGAAGTTTATAAGCCGATATCTGATTTTTTTTACAAAGAAGCAGGGCAATGATATGCCGTAACAGATCAAAAAGGCGATCGGAGCAGAAAATCCCAAATAATTTTTATAGATCATCAGGTGATATTTGAACAGACTTGATTTCCGGGCGGAGAGGGAATTTTCATTCCCGGTACGCCAGGAACTCATCCTTTCGGGAGTACAATAGGCATGTCGGGTAAGTCGCAGAATATCGATCCAAAGAAGCCAATCTTGACGTTTCCGGACGTCTTTCATGTAGATTTTGCCGATTCGCCGGGTATCGTATATCGCGGATGAAGTTCCGATAAAATTTACAATAATCGTGCTGAAATAGGAAACACGCCGTACCCGGTTGTTGATCGCTATGACGTTTCCCTCGGTATCTATGACGTCGGATTTACAATATACGAACTCATATCCGTTTTTTTGCATGAATTCGACCTGTTTTTCCAATTTCTGCGGTTTCCACAGATCGTCGCTGTCACAGAAGGCGATGTAACGTCCCCGGGCTTCTTCGATGGATTTGTTGCGGGCGATACCAGCTCCCGAATTACTTGCGAGCCGGAATAATTTTATTCTGGAGTCTTTTGTCGCGTAGGATTCTATGATTTTGACGCTGTCGTCCGTCGAACAGTCGTCGGTGATCAGCAGCTCCCAGTTGGTATAGGTTTGGGCCAGGATCGATTCGATCATCTCGGCAATATATGCGGCCGAGTTATAGGAAGGGGTGATAATGGATACCAGTTCTGACATGTAGATTCGGTCGGTTTACTCGATTGTCGTGATAAAATCTTTCAATTTCTCTTTATGGGTGTGGAGTTGTACGCCCCAGTTGATCGTAAAGTCGATGTCGTCGTGGAAATATTTATCCAATTCTCGTCGAACCAACTGTTGCAATTCGGAAATATTTTCAGGATTCTGTTCGATGTTAATCGTGATTTTGCCTTTTTCGTCCTGACGGGCCTGGTAGTTCAGTGTAATACCGTCCTGGATGGCGATGTTCTTGAAAACGTAATAAAAGGTTAGACTCGGGTATTTAGAGGTTTTTCCGAGGATGTTTTTTCCGATACGGCCGCATACGTCCAGAACCACCGGATGATTTCTGCCGCAGGGGCACTTGTAATCGGGCGATGCCAGAACCACGGCGTCACCCAGTTTATACCGAATGATCGGAAAGGAGCGGGACAATAGATTCGTAACTACGATTTCGCCGTCGATTACTTCCACATAAACGTTTTCCATGCAGATATGCATGTTTTTACCTTCCGGACATTCGAATGCGATGATTCCGGCTTCGGCCGCGCCGTATTCGCTGGTTATTTTCAAGCCGAACGCTTTTTGCGTTTCTTCGTGGTAGTTGGGGTATATCTTTTCCGAAGTGCCCTTGATGAGCTTCAGATGATATTTCGTTTTGTCGTGAGGATGTGTGTTAATATATCGTGCAGTTTCATAAATCATGGAGGCGTAGCCGCTCAGAAATGCGGATTTCCGCAATTTACGGCAAAATCGCTCCATATCATCGGGAGCGTATGAAAACATCCGGAATCGATTGCAGAGTCTGTCCAGAATTTTGGTTTTCAATGTTTTTTTACGGTCTATATTGTATCCCCACAAATATCCGTTTCTGTCCCAGGGCATGATGCCGTACCAGCTTTGTCCTCTCATTACGGCGGCCCGATGTCCTGAATCCCACTCTTCATCTCGATAGAAGAGCAAGGGCTTTCCGGAAGAACCCGAAGTTTCGGAAAATTGGAGCTTATCGAATTTGTAAGTCGATTGTATGTCGCCGTTGTTGCGAATCAATACGGATTTGTCGATGACGGGCAGTACTTTCATGTCGTCCGGGCTCGTCATTTGCGAGGGATGGAACCCGACCTCGTCGAATTCCTTTTTGTAAAACGGAGAGTGATCGTATGCGAACTGTAAAAGTGTTTTCAAACGCTCGAATTGGTACGCTTGCAATTTTTCAATACTCCATTTGTCGCTTTTTTTCAGCGATTCGAATTGTCTTAAAAGAGAGGGGTTTCTCCATTTGACACCGAGTTTATAGATGATTTTTTGCAGCATATAAAAACCTATAATTTTAGGGTGATTTTGGGTCGATTTCGTTTTACATATTCGATAACCTCCCCGGTTCTTTCTCCGAACAAGGGGCCGGAGCATAGTTGTTCGTATATGATACCCGGATAGGATATGTTTATTTCGATCAGTATGGGTTCTCCCGTTTCGTCGATCGCTATGTCCCAGCCGATCAGATGGACATTCGGAAGTCGTGTGTGGCTCTGGCGGATGACCTCTATCGCTTTTTCGTAGGAAGGTATCGGTTGTCCGGCGAATGGAATATCGCTGACTGTGCGGCAATAGATATTCATCTTGATGTCGAAACAAATGTCTTTCAATATGCCCTCTTTCGTGATGCCGCACACGAAGCCTCCCGCACCGGTGTTATCGACCACGCTCCCCGGGCTGCCGAAGCGGAAGATGGAGGAGATGATCGAAACCTTCCCGTTCAGGTATAACGAAGTTATTCGCATCGTATTCAGGGAGGTGGGATTGAAGGCTTTCAGGGCGGGATGCTGCTCCACGACACCCTGAACGATGTAATTTTTGCCGGAGTTTTTCAATAATGTTTCTATGCCTTTACGATTGTTGCCCCTGAACTTCGAAACATTGTGCCCCGAATCCGAGTTGAGGCTCGGCTTGATAATCATTTCCCGTTCGAATCGGCACATTTTTTCGACGGCGGCTTCGAACGATATCGGAACATAATCGGCGTCGTACAACTGACCGTCGATATTGTTCACGACGGTTATTGGTTGGGGGACGTTTTTCAACAGAAAGCCGTACATTCCTTTGTGTTCGTAAGCGTAAGTACTCCAGATGGGGTTGAGAGCTCCCTTGAGAACCGGACTGTAAAGCGATTCGGGAAGATAATAAGCATCGAACCCGACCAACGTCTTACAGGTTTCGAAGAAGTCGTATCGGATGGGGAACCCGAGACTTTTCCATACCTCGCGGACTTTTGCCTTTTCATCGGTCGTCAAGGGCTGTCGGGGACGCTTCCCGATGTATCTGTCGGCCTTGGCTGCCGCTTGTCGGGCCATGCGTACGTACAGGGTATATATGCAATTTTCGAATATTTTTCTTATTCCCATTCCGCTATCCTTTCATTCTTAAGAATTTCTTGATTTTTTTCTTGGTGGGGTTCGGCAATTCTCTGCCCAGCATATAGGCTGGTAATAACAGGTAGTATTTTACACTCAACAAATAAGCCATCTTCGGTATTCGAAACCCTTTTTGCTTTGCGAAATTCAGGATATCCGCGAAAAAGGGATCTGCTGCCCGGTATCCGAGATATTTCGCAAAGATGGCGGCTTTGTGCGTTTTGTAGTAGGATTGATCGAAGATCGTTTCGTATTCGAGGAGCTTCCCGAGTATGTCGATCGCTGCCAATGTCCTTAGGCATTTGTAGCAACGTCCGCAGTTGTGAACGGGACCGTCGTCGATGGTCTTGATACAGACGTGCAGGTATTTTTTGGTGAAAGTGTCGTCGATGATGTATTCCGTGCGTTCGGTTCGCTCTTGTGTTGCGAGGGTGGAGAATATTTTCGTATTTCGGGTGGAACACATGTCGAACAGGATGAAATCGAAATGTTCCAGACTTTGTGTCGTATATTTGAGCTTGTCGAGCAGATACCCGCTCGAGTGGTAATATACGGCGTAGAGTTTTTCCAGGAATAGAATCGCGGCGGCATGAACGAGCGTGCAGGTGTCGTAAAGTCCGGTTCCGTACCTGTTCAGCAGGGAGGTGACGTTGGATTGTACGTACAGTAGTTCCAGTCCCGTTTCTCGGGCGAAAGCCGCTGCACGGGAGTATTCGTACCGGAAAAGTTTGTTCGCTTCGTTTGCATCTTCGAATCCGAACTCACAGGTATTGAAAATGGCCAGATGCGTTATTTTGTGGCCGTATCGGTTATCGTCGATATAGTGTTGTTTGATTGTCGCCAGGGAATCGACCCCCATGCTGCATCCTGCTCCGACTGCTTTTCCTCCGAATTCGAAAGTTTCTATCCGCTCTGCATGGACTTTGATCGGGCGCACTCCGTAGGTTTTTGCCAGAATGTAGATCAGGCCGTTTTCCAACGTGTATTTGAGATCGGAAGAGAGTGTACCCTCGACACGGATGTCCGATTGGGAGAATAGAGCGGGCATGAGTGCGGAAAGGACGAACAGATCGGCTTTTTCCGTTACTGCATACGGGCCGTATGCTGCGGACGTCTTGTAAAAAATCGTTTCGCGGAAATGTTTTTTGTCGTCCTCGATACATGACGATACGAGAACTTCGTTTTCTCGCACCTCCAATTTGGGTTGGCTAATGATTATCATGTCGGTCTTGTGATTTCAACTCACCTCTTGTTATGAACGTGTTGTTCTGACTATGTGTCTTTTTTATGATTCGGGGTTTGTTCATTACGACGACGCTGTTGTCCTCTATGTCTTCGACGACGATGCAGTTGGCGCCGATTCGTACGTTGTTTCCGATACGAATATTGCCGATGATTTTCGCTCCGCTGCCGATATAGACATTGTCTCCGATAATGGGGCTTCCTTGTTTGCGGCTGTCGGCCAAAGTGTTGGATCCGATGGTCACTTGTTGGAATATGACTGCATTTTTCCCGATTTCAGCTCCGTCTGAAACGAAGATACCGTACATGCCATGCGGGAATACCGGGACATCTTCGATCTTGCTTTCGATACCGATCCAGCTTCCGTAACCGGACAGGCAGGAGTAGTAAATGAAAGATTTCAACCGGTTCTTTTTTCGGAGATAAGACCGTTTTAAGCGAAATAATTCCCCCCCCCACAGAATGAAGAGCAGTAGGAATGAAACTCCGCGCAACCAGATTTTCAAATTTTCTTTGAGCATGTCGTAATCAGTCGAGTAATCCGACTTCCTGGAGGAAATGTCGGGAAAGAATTTTTTTGTTGTCGTATTTTTTCGCTTCATTCAGGCAGTTGCGTTTCATCGCTGATAAATCGTAACGTCCCAAGATGCAATTTTTCATTGCAACATACAGCGCTTCCTCGTCTTTCGGCGGAATGATGACGCCTGTTTTTTCGGTAATGACCTCGGTATTCATATTCCAATCGGAGGCGATCAGAGGGACACCGGCGATATAGGCATCGATGACGATGCCGGGAAATCCCTCTCCATACCAATAGGTCGGGAACAACATCATATCGTATCGGCATAATGTCCGATAGCCGGCCTCTTCTTTCAGATTGAGGACTCCGGAATAGCTGACGTTTTCGAGAGTTTCGATCCGCTTGCGGAATTCCTGTTCGTAGTCCGACGTTGCGGGTTTCCCGTAGAAGTCTATCCGGAATTTATTGCCGAATCCTTCCCGATCGAGGCGTTCTGCGCACCGGAGGATCAGGTCGATTCCCTTGTCGGGATGAAGTCGGGACAAAAAAACGAACTGCAGAACGGATGCTGCGGGGGCGCAAGTTGCCGGTGTTATTGCGTAATAGGGTTTAGCGTTCGGGACATAGACGGCATTTGGAATGCGATATTGGTTTTTCAGGGTTTCCGCCATTTTTCTTCCTTGGACGAATATGCCCCTTAAATTCCGAATCGAAGGAAGGTAATTTTGTTTTTTTTCGAGCACCTCGAGCAGATTCCCTCCGACGACGCTGCAGTAGGTACGTTTACTCTGCCCGATATAATATAAAAGACGGCATAATGAGAGCCCTCTGTTGATGGAAAGGAATATTTTCGCATGGGGGAATGACAACACGTAAAGCGGTATTTGCAAAAATACCCAGGGGCGGTGTTTCCAGTTGTGGGTATCTATCACATGGATTATATCGAAGAACTCTTCGAATCGATCGAGATACAGTTGGTTTTTCATCGTTTCCCCATTAGTCGGAGTATGGCCTTTATCGACGCCTCCGATGAAGAGCAGGCTGTTTTTATGGGACATGATGACTAATATTCGTTGTTGTGGTAAAATTCATTTCGGACCATCATTTCTCTCATGACGGATATTTCTGGGTTAAAAACGGAATAGTACGGGTAGTATCGATTATAAAAGTGTGTGTTCGGATAGATATAAGATGAATCTTTGAATTGAAATCTTCCCACCTGATTCATCAGAATCAGCAGGAGGATAGGCAGGATATACAGATTGGGAAAGGCTACTCTGTACCGAGGAGATTCCGTATGCTGGATCAGATACAGCACGTTGGCGCATAGAACGACCTCTAACAGTCGAAGGTAATTGAAAAGGCGGTACAACTGAGGTAATATTGTCGTTAAAATGGAAACGGACAGGATGAAAAAGAACAGCGGGGCCAATTTGTCTTTGTTCAATCCTCGTTTTATGCCGATATAGTAAATGATCGCAGGGAAAAGAATGCGGAACAGTAGCGGAGCGATATAGCCGTTGATATTAGACTCTCTCTCGAGAAAAGTGCGTCCTTGTTCCTCGATGTTCAACAGGATCGTGTAGTTGTTGAAGATGGATGTGTTTTGGAAAAGGTACATGGCGACGACTCCCGCACCGCAGATGGCAAATATGGATAAAGGGCGTATTTTCCAGTTGGAAAGGAACGGTACGATAATCAGGAAAATAGCGCCGGCGTGAAACAGGAAGGCGATGGCGATGTAAAGGTAGTAAATCAGCCATCGTTTCCGCAGGCAGGCATCTATGGAGAGCAGGAAGAAGGCGATTGCGAAAGATTCCCGGATTACCTCCATATTGAAAATGAAATAAGGGTATATGTAGTACAGGAAAATGGCGACGAACAGGTATTTCGAGTATTTTTTGAAGAATGAAAAGAATACGGTATTGATGAACAACACATGGACGATCTGGAACAACAGGAATTTCGGCGAGATCGAGTGCAGGAAGTTGTTCAGTAAAAGCCAAAGGGGTTGGAGGCGGCTGCCGATATCGAATGAGTCGATCGTTCCGTACATGTTTTCATAGGAAGCCATATAACGGATAGTGTCGCCTCCGACCCGATAGCGGAAGGCCATGAGGGCGACTAAAATCAGGAATGCGAGGCGAAAATGGAATTTCCGGGTCGCGGCGGAGCCTTTGCCCCGGAAGTCGAACTGTATGGCCAGTGCGAGCAGGTAGATGCCGATTACAATATATATCATATTATCATACGGTTTCGTTTAAGCGGGCGGTTATGAATTCGAGCAGATGCCGGGGCGATAGCTGATCGATATAGTGATAGTCTATTTTGAGATCGGGATTGGCCCGGATGAAATCCGTATCGAGTTTTTTTGTGTCGGTGAATATCGAGACATATCTTTCGTCGTAAAACGGACTGTATCGGACCGTCGGATTGTTGGTCATGATCTTTTTCCCCAATAAAATAGCTTCCCACATCCTGGGAGTATAGCCTTTTGCGTTTTTCTGTAAGATTTCCAGCAGGCATTTCGAGCGGGAGGCCCGGGAAAGGTTTTCCCGATAAGGCATGGATTTGATATAGTGAATATCGTCTTTATATACTTGTTGTTTGCCGGGAACTCCCACCAGGTTGAAATCGCATTTCAACCCGTTTTGCGTGCAGCTTTCGTAAGCTTCGATGATCTCTGTAAAGCGATTTTTCGTCGCGCCCAGAAAATAGAGGTCCTTTTCCGTCCCGATTCCAGTTTCGACCGGAATGGAAGAGTATGGTGTCGGATAGTACAATATGCCATATCGTTCCGCGTCGTTGTAGTCATAGGATAGGACGAGATCGAAATGCTGTTTGATCCAGTTGATGTCCGTATGGGGATGGGTCGCTATGAGGTCCTGGTAGTAGATGGCGAATTTCGCGTCCGGATAGTTCCGTTTCAGGTAAAACAGAAACGGGTAGGTTTTTTCGTGAATGTTTCTTCCGAAGGACAGAAAGCAGACAGGGCGGCTGTCGGTGAAATGAAAGTCACTGACGGTACGGTATAATAAATTCTTGAAGGGGAGATGACGGTTGGGAAGCCGGGAGGTGTGATATAATTTGTAAATCAGTGCTGTTATTTTGTTGTTTACACCCCATAAGGATTCCCTGTATATTACGGAGTTCAATTCCATAATATCGGAGTAAGCCGTCTTGTAAAACCCTCCGTCGGATCCGAATATGACGAAATTATAATCCATTCGCGTAGGTCGTGCCGTTTTTTATGAATCGTGTATAATAAATAAACAGAGTAATGAAATAAACCCCCGAACTCAAAACATTGGTCAGAAGGGCTCCGTTGATCCCCCAGAGATAGACGAACAGGATATAGCCCGATATTTTTATCGCTCCGCAGAAGTAGCTGCTGTTGCGGATGACTTTTCCCTGGCCGTGCGAGCCCAGATAACGGTTGATCATATCGCCGACACCGTGAATCGAGAACCCGACCGCCATCCAGGACGCGTAGGTGCTCACTATGCTGTAAGGTTCGCTGTACAGGAATGAAACGAGCGGCTTAATCAGCAGGATGAAGAGTATGCACGTGGCCGAAGCCAGTAAAATCGTATTTTGAAATACTTTATGCGGAATGCGGGGTTGCGTGGCGAATTGTTTGAAGTAGGCTGTTCCGATTATGGCCGGTAACATTTGTAGCGGAGTCGTTATGGTGAGAGCCAGCGTGAAGAATCCGACGGTTGTGTTGTCTGTTCCGAATAGGCTCAAGGTGATACCCGCAATGTAATTTGTTGCGACCATGGCCAGCGATCCGTAGTAAAGTTGCAGTCCGTAACTTTTATTCTCCTTGTTCAAAGTGCGGAATATGGGGGATAGTCGCTTGAACCGGGGGCGGGTCGATAAGATTATGAGGCACAGAATTAACGACGCCAGTCCCCATTGCAATAGAATCATGCGGGAGGAGGTGGCGCCCGATTGGCTGTATAGCAAGTATGCGATCGGAATATAACTTAAATTGGGCAGCAACCGTGCTGCGGCGAGCCGTTTGATGTGGTTGTCGCCCATGGCGGTCGTGTTTACATAGTTCAGGAAAAGAGGGTAGGCGCAAACGGGGACCGATAGGAGAAACAGATGAGCGATGTGGTCTTTTCCTTGTGCGAATTGCAATCCTGTGCAGATTAAAATGCCGGCTATCAGTACAACGAGTGCTCCGCCCAGAATGACGATCATACATCCTCGTATGCGCCTGCTTTCGGATTCCCCCGATGAGATGGCCAGCAATCGGCTGCCGGACAGGAAATACCCGAATAGCAGCAGCGAAGCGATGAAGTTGATGATGTTTTGTACGTATCTCACGTCGCCATAATCTGCCGGAGATAAAAATCGGGTGTTGATTATCGAGGCGACGACGCCCAGTAGAACGCCCGACAGGGTCGAGGCATAGAGTATGACGACTTGTTTTGTCTGTTTCGTGAATTTCATGGAACCGATTGGGAACTATCGCTGCGTCTTTTGATGATCTGAGCGGGAATACCGCTGCAGATGCAATTATCGGGAATATCCCGGAATACGACGGAGTTGGGCTGTATGGCTACATTGTCGCCTATTTTACATTTTCCGGTTATCTTGACACCGGGACTTAATAATACGTTGTTGCCGATAATAGGGCGATTGTCCGGCGTCTTATTTAATCCGATGACGACACCGCTGTTTATCTGGCAATTACATCCCATTGACAGACAATTTACTATTCCCCCCCCCCCCTTGAATGCGGGATGCGCAGGCCGGGGCCGACCATATTCAGGCCGATTGCGATTTGGTATTTACCTCCGCGACGGGAAAGTCGGATTTTCCAATAGCAGGCCAGTAGCCGGTGCCAAAGATTCGCTCGTGTATTGTGGTAATATTCGCAATGTCTCAATGCGGTCAGATAATGGAAGGCAATACAGGACTCCGATTTCATGAATAGTCCGAGCCTGTATTTCAGAAAGCCGATCGATCCGATATTGCGCTGCCGGTCGGCTCGAATGTAATTTTCGAGATCTTTTCGGGAGTTAATCATTGTTGCCTGTCGTTTGTTGTTTTTCGTACCATTGGGCGAAAATAGCGATCCCTTCCGCCAGAGAAACCTGCGGCCGATAGCCGAAATCGCGTTCGAGTTTTGTCGTGTCGGCGTAGGTCGTGTGTACATCTCCCTGTTGCATGGGCATCATTTGCAGTTGGGCGTTCTTGCCGAGGGCCTGTTCGAGCGTATGGATGAAATCCATCAGTTGAACGGGATGTCCGCATCCGATGTTATAGACTTCGGCCGGAATAGGACGGTCTTGTGTCGGGGCCGGGGCTTTGCCGATGACGCAGACCATCCCTTCGATGATGTCGTCTATATAGGTGAAGTCGCGTGAAAGATTGCCGTGATTGAATACTTTGATCGGTCGCCCCTCCCGGATGGCTCCGGCGAATAGCATGGGGGCCATATCGGGACGTCCCCAGGGGCCATATACCGTGAAAAACCGTAAACCGGTGGTCGGAATTCCGTACAATCCGGAATAGACGTGCGCCATCAGTTCGTTCGATTTTTTCGTGGCAGCATAGAGGGATACGGGGTTATCTACCCGGTCTTCCTCCGAAAAGGGTGTTTTCGTATTGCCGCCGTAAACCGAACTCGAGGAGGCGTAAACGAAATGCCGGACCGGATTGTGTCGCACGCACTCGAGCAGGTTGAGGAATCCCACGATGTTGCTGTCGATGTAGGCATAGGGGTTTTCGATCGAATAGCGTACGCCGGCCTGTGCCGCCAGATTGACGACGGCATCGAATTTTTCAGTTCCGAACAGGTTTTGCAGGGCCTGTCGGTCTTCGAGGTGCATTTGGATGAACCTGTAAGCGGGATAACGATCGCTCTGCACCGGTTGTCCTTTCGCAACGAGATTCCGGTGAATGCCTGCCGTTTCGAGCCGGGCGTATTTGAGCCGGACATCGTAATAGTCATTGATAGAATCTATGCCGACGACCTGATTGCCCGCTTCGAGCAATCGTTTGGATAGGTGGTAGCCGATGAATCCGGCAGAACCGGTCACTAATATTTTCATGGTTTTCGAATTTTTTACCGGCCTTACGATTTTCGGTTTTAGGCTGTATGTTCAAAAATCGACCTTCTATATTTTACGGTACAGGAGGCCGAAATTTCGAAAAAACGGATTGTGACTTCTCGTCGTTCGAAAGCTATTTGCCGATCGCCGCGTACTCGAATCCTTCGGCAATCACTTCGTCCTTGCTGTAAATGTTGCGCCCGTCCACCAATACCGGTTGTTTCATAACCCGTTTGATGACCGACCAGGAGGGAATTCGGAACTCCTTCCATTCGGTCAATACCGCCAGAGCGTCGGCGTCGATCACCACATCGTACATATCTTTGCAATAGACGACCCGGTCCCCGATTCGGCGGCGGCATTCGTCCATCGCTACCGGGTCATATACCTTCACGGAGGCTCCCGCTTCGAGCAGCTTTTCGATAACGACCAGAGCCGGTGCTTCGCGCATATCATCCGTTTCGGGCTTGAAGGCCAGGCCCCACAAGGCGATCGTCTTGCCCCGGAGTGTTCCGAGCTTATCTTGCAGTTTCTTGACTACGATCTCTTTCTGTCGTTCGTTGACCGCTTCGACCGCTTCGATCGTGGTGACCGCAACGACCGCTTCAACCGGGGCGGCCGCGGTCCCCGCCGCTAAAATAGCGCGTCCACTCCATTCCCCCTTCAGGTAAGTCATGTCGAAGGCAATCCGTCTGATCGTGGGGCTCGGGAACCCCGGCCCCGAATACGCGGGCACCCGTCACAACGCCGGGTTCCGCTTCGTCGACGCGCTCGCGCGCCGCGAAGGCGCCGTCATGCGCGAAGAGCGCAAGTTCCAGGCGGAAGTGGGCCGCATCCGCGTGGGCGAGCGTGAGGTTTGGCTCCTGAAGCCCCTCACGTTCATGAACAACTCCGGCCGCGCCGTGCAGGCCGCCGCGCAGTACTACAAGATCTCGCCCGAGGAGATCCTCGTCGCGCACGACGAGCTCGACATCGACCCGGGTCAGATGCGCCTGAAGCAGGGCGGCGGCCACGCCGGCCACAACGGTCTGCGCGACATCGCCGCGCAGCTGGGCACCCCCGACTTCTGGCGCCTGCGCCTCGGCGTCGGCCACCCGCGCCGCCTCCAGATGGCGCAGCAGGTCTTCGACTTCGTCCTCTCCGCGCCTTCGCGCGAGCACCAAGCGGCTTTGGACGCCTGCATCGACGCCGCCCTCAAGGTGGTGAACGACATGGCCGAAGGCGACATGACGAAGGCGACGCGGGCGCTCGCACCCTTCTCGGGCTCGAAGAAGGCCGAGAAGGACGACGCGAAGAAGGAAGCCGCGCCAAAGAAGGGCAAGGGGAAGGCCTCGGGCCCGAAGCGCGGGCCCATCCTCGTGAGCGCCTGCCTTTTGGGTGAAGCCTGCCGCTACGACGGCCGCACCGTCCCGAGCGTGCGTCCGATCCTCGAAGCCCGCGGCTACCGCGAAGGCGACATCGTGGCGTTTTGCCCCGAAGTCGCGGGCGGCCTCTCCGTTCCGCGCGACCCCGCCGAGATCATCGGGGGTGCGGGCGCCGAAGTCGTCGAGGGCCAGGCCCGGGTGAAGACCCAAGCGGGCGTCGACGTGACGGACGCGTATCTCAAGGGCGCCCGCGACGCGGTGGCGCTCGCGAGAAAGCGCGGCGTCGCCTGCGCGCTCATGCGCTCGAAGAGCCCCTCCTGCGGGCGCGACAGCGTCTACGACGGCACCTTCACCGGGACGCTTCGTCCCGGCCAGGGCGTCGCCGCCGACCTGCTCACGCGGCGCATGATCCCGATCTACACCGAGACCGAGCTCGATCAGGTCCCCGAAGGGCCTGCCGCGCCGACGGACTCGCCTACAATCTGAGCAACCGTATTTCCAACGGGCGGCGCGCCCCTTAGGCGCACCGCCTCATCCAACCTAATCGACCGAGAAGAATCATGGGTTTGAAATGTGGCATCGTCGGGCTTCCCAACGTGGGCAAGTCGACCATCTTCAACGCGCTGACGAAGGCCGGCATCGCGGCGGAGAACTATCCCTTCTGCACCATCGAGCCGAACGTGGGCGTCGTTGAAGTGCCCGATCCCCGCTTGAAGGCCCTCGCCGAAATCGTCAAGCCCGAACGCGTCGTGCCCGCCGCCGTCGAATTCGTCGACATCGCGGGCCTCGTCGCCGGCGCGAGCAAGGGCGAAGGCCTCGGCAACCAGTTCCTCGCGAACATCCGCGAGTGCGACGCCATCGCCCACATCGTGCGCTGCTTCAACGACGACAACATCGTCCACGTCTCGGGCCGCGTCAATCCGATCGACGACATCAACGTCATCAACACCGAGCTCGCGCTCGCCGACCTCCAGACCGTGGAAAAGGCGCTGAACCGCTACTCGAAGCAGGCGCGCTCCGGGGGCGACAAGGAAGCGCTGAAGCTCGTCCTCGTCCTCGAGAAGATCCAGCCCGCCCTGAACGAAGGGAAGTCGGTCCGTTCGGTGGACCTGACCGCTGAAGAGCTCGCCACGATCCGCCAGCTCTTCCTCCTCACCGCCAAGCCCGTCATGTACGTCGCCAACGTCGAGGACCACGGCTTTGAAGGGAACCCGCTTCTTGACGCCGTGCGCGAATTCGCCGCGACAGAAAACGCTCCGGTCGTCGCCGTGTGCGCGAAGACCGAAGCCGACATCGCCGACCTCGACGAAGAGGACAAGGCGATGTTCCTCGAAGACATGGGCATCCACGAGCCCGGTCTCGACCGCGCGATCCGCGCGGGCTACGACCTCTGGGCCTTCAGACCTACTTCACCGCCGGCGTGAAGGAAGTCCGCGCCTGGACGATCCACAAGGGCGACACCGCGCCTCAGGCCGCGGGCGTCATCCACACCGACTTCGAGCGCGGCTTCATCCGCGCCCAGACGATCGCCTACGAAGACTTCATCGCCTTCAAGGGTGAAAAGGGTGCGCAGGAAGCGGGCAAGATGCGCGCCGAAGGGAAGGACTACGTCGTCAAGGACGGCGACGTCATGAACTTCCTCTTCAACGTCTGATCGACGAAGAGATCATCCGGAGCGGCGATGCGCCGCTCCCGCGAATGGGCCGAATCCACGGATTCCGGCCCATTTCGTTTTTTCGGAGCGGTTTCCGGGCGTCTTCCGCCCTTATACTCAAAGAAGCAACTCCCACGACCATCCGCACGAACATGGCGACGACATCGACCAAACAACGACAGGACATGGGGGCGCGCCTGCGCCTCGAGCGCGAGCGCCTCGGGTACGAACCCCGGCAGATCGCGCAGCTCCTCGGCGTGCCGCTCGACGTCTACGAGCGCTTCGAAAAGGGCGAAGCCGACCCGGGCATCTACCGCATGCCGCGCCTTGCGGCCTGCGGCTTCGACGTGCTCTACGTGATCACGGAGGAGCGCCACCTGGCCGTTGAGGAAGAAAGCGAACTCCTGAACCGCTTCCGCGAACTCTCGCAGCGCGGCCGCGCCTCGATCTTCACGACCCTGGACGCCCTGGAGCGCCTCGCCCCCAATCTGCGCCGCGAACTCCGGAAGCGCTTCCGCTGACCGGTGCCCTCACAACCGCTCTCCGGAGCGGTTTTCGCGGCGTTCACAATAGATTTCATCTCTTGCGCTTGCACGAGCGATAAACGCGTGCTAAGATCCTTTCAACTTAATTGAGAACCCTTCTCATCGAGAGGATCCAACCCATGTCGCTGCTCAAGACCGAAATCCTGCCCTTCAAGGCCGAAGCCTTCCATCAGGGCGAGTTCAAGACCATCACCGACGCCGACCTCAAGGGTCACTGGTCCGTCGTCTTCTTCTACCCGGCCGACTTCACGTTCGTGTGCCCGACCGAGCTCGAAGACCTCGCCGACAACTACGAACAGTTCAAGAAGCTCGGCGTTGAGATCTACGCCGTCTCGACCGACACGCACTTCACGCACAAGGCCTGGCACG
>OGKN01000371.1_pt1 | contig 25383 bp, 12 predicted proteins | sample 1572511 | NCBI WGS metagenome assembly OGKN01 (sample SAMEA2582150, study PRJEB24529) | metagenome | reverse complement strand
GTGGTAGGCGCTCAGTCTACGATGGATGTGAAAGACATTAAGATGCCTGCTGCAAGTCTGTCTTCTGCTATTTCCGGACGCATTGCCGGGGTGGTTGCCGTTCAGCGTAGCGGCGAACCCGGTCACGATGAATCGGATATCTGGATTCGTGGTTTATCTTCCTTGCTCGGACAGAGTTCCAGTCCCCTTGTGCTCGTTGATGGGGTAGAACGTAGTTTCAACAATATCGACCCTGAAGATATCGAATCGTTTACAGTGCTGAAAGACGCTTCCGCAACTGCAGTATATGGTGTACGTGGTGCCAACGGAGTCGTGATTGTGAAAACCAAACCCGGTAAAGTAGGCAAACCGCAGTTTAGTGTGGACTATTACGAAAGTTTTACCCGCCTGACCAAGAAAGTAGATATGGCAGATGCCTACACTTACATGGATGCACGCAACGAGGCGCAGATGAATACAAGCGGTACACTTAAATATTCGGCTGCTTATATTGAAGCGACAAAGAAGGCCAACGGTTTATTGCCGAATGACAATCCCCGATTGTATAATCCTTACCTGTATCCGGCCATCGACTGGGCAGATAACCTGTTCAATGACTGGGGACACAACCGTCGCGGGAATATTAATATCCGTGGTGGTGTACCTAATGCAAACTATTATGCTTCATTGAGTTACTACGGAGAAACCGGTATGACCCGCAACTTCAAGCTGGAGAACTACAATACTCAGATGAAGTATGACCGTTATAACTTCACCTCCAACCTGAATCTGAAGCCGACTTCCAAGACGACGGTTGATCTGGGTTTTTCCGGTTATCTGGGACAGGGACACTATCCGCAGAGCAGCACCAGTTCGCTGTACGCAGCCTGTATGGATGTGAATCCGGTTATTTATCCTTTGTTGCTGCCCAACGGTACCGTGTCCGGTATCAACTCACAGCAAAAGTTCAACCCTTACGGTCTGCTGGCTCGCGGAGGTTATTATGATGAATTTTCCAGCCAGTTAAATTCTAATATCCGCGTGAAGCAGGACTTGGATTTCTGGAAGTGGAGCAAAGGACTTTCCGCTTCTGCCATGGTAGCTTTCGATACTTACAATTCACGTAAGAGAAAGTATAACCGGAATGAACCGATGTACACCTTTGCCGGTAAAACGGATGAAAACGGAATCTGGATAGAAGACACCTTGTTTGATGAAGAAACAGGCGATTACCTCTACTCGGTGCTGAAAGAAGCGGATGGTAGCCTGTCACTTCAGACACCGGAGCAATGGAGCAGCCGCACGGTGTATACAGAAGCATCCTTGAACTATGATCGTAGTTTCGGTGCTCATCGGGTAGGAGGTCTGTTGCTTTACAATCAGAAAGTATATTGGGATTTGAATGCGACGGATGTCATTGGCGGTATGCCTTACAAGCAACGCGGTTTTGCCGGACGTGCTACTTATTCATGGAACGACCGTTACTTCGCAGAATTCAATCTCGGTATCAATGGTTCGGAGAACTTCAGTCCGGGCAAGCGTTATGGTGTCTTCCCTGCTTTTGGTCTGGGATGGGCAGTCTCCAATGAATCTTTCTGGAATCCGGTCCGCAAATACATTTCCTTCCTCAAATTCCGCTATACGGACGGATGGGTCGGCAGTGATACCGCAACAGGCAGACGCTTCATGTATCAGGGGGTGTTCACCGGTCTGACAGGAACCATGTTCGGAACCAATTATACAAGTGCCAACGGTTATGGAGAAGAAAAGTATGGTGTGAATGTCACTTGGTCTAAATCCAGAAAGCAAGACTTGGGTATCGATATCAAGTTCCTGAATGATAATCTGTCCTTTGTAGTCGACTTTTTCAAGGAACGTCGCGACAACATCTTCCTGCAACGCAGTACAATCCCCAGCTACGCCGGATGGATCGAAAACCCTTATGCTAATCTGGGTGTCGTAGAAAATAAAGGTATAGAGCTGGCGATGGACTATACACAACGGCTGGGTAAGAAGACATTCCTTACGGTACGTGGCAATCTGACTTTCAATAAAGACAAGATTATAGAGAACGACGAACCGCCGGTAGACTATCCTTGGATGGAGACACGCGGTACGAATGTAAATGCGACTTGGGGATTCATAGCCGATGGGCTCTTTACCAGTCAGGCGGAGATTGAAGACCATGCTACCCAGTTCGGGACAGTACATGTAGGCGATATCAAATACCGTGACTTGAACGGAGACGGGGTGATCGACAACTATGACAAGACCGTCATCGGACGCGGTGATGTCCCCAGAATCTATTACGGATTCGGTGCTGACCTACAGATCGGAGACTTTTCTATCAGCGCCCTGTTTCAGGGAACCGGACAGGCCGACCGCTATCTGGACGGCATTTGTATCAAGCCTTTCTGGGATGACGAAGGCCGTGACAATGTCTTTGCCAACATCCACGACCGCTGGAGTCCCGACGATCCGACCAATCAAGATGTGTTCTATCCGCGCATGTATGTCGGCAGTGACGCCAACACGAATAATGTTCAGAAAAGTTCGTGGTGGGTGAAAGACGTCAGCTTCCTGCGTCTGAAGCAACTGAACATATCCTATAATATACCGAAAAAGCTGCTGGACAGATGTTTCCTCAAAAGTGCAAGCGTCTACCTCATGGGTACGAATCTGCTTACCTTCTCTAACTTCAAGCTGTGGGATCCGGAGCTGAACTCAAGTAATGGAACAGCTTATCCGAATGTATCCAGCTATTCGGTCGGAGTCAAGTTTAGTTTTTAACCCTAAAGTCAAATAATCGTTATGAAGAATAGAATAAAACAATACCTGTTGGCTGCATCGATGTGTGTCGGACTGACTGCTTGCAGTGATTTCTTTGAACCGATTCCCGGTGTGCAGTTTGGACTGGACGAAACGTTTGCCTCCAAGCAAAGGACGGAAGAATATCTGAACAATGTATACAGCTACGTGCGTGAAGTGACAGATGCCATTCATCCGAACACCTACGGAGGTATCTTTACGGAAGCATCGTTGGACGGAGCAAACCGCTGGAACAAAACGTATGCGGAATGGACCAACGGCTCCTTTAACTCCGCTTCAGCTCAGGCAAGTGAATACTTTTCAAAGTACTATCAGGCAATAGCCAAAGCAAGTACGTTCATCCAGAACGTAGATAAATGTACAGAAGCCGCCGCCTCTACACGTGGAAAGTGGAAATCGGAAGCACGTGCATTGCGGGCATACTATTATTTTGAATTGCTGCGCCTTTACGGTCCCATTCCGTTGATTGGCGAAGATCCCATTCCTTTGGACGCTTCCTTGGAAGAACTGATTAAAGAACGTAATTCGGTAGATGAATGCGTAAACTTCATTGCTACGGAATTGCAGAGCGCCATTGATTCCGGCGATTTGCTCCAGAGAGCCGGAAAGGCAAACCTGGGACGTATGGATGTCGCCACTTGTATGGCACTCAAGGCAAAGCTGTACCTCTATTGGGCAAGTCCGCTTTTCAACGGAAATACGGATCAGGCGTCAGTCAAGAATAAAGACGGCAAACAACTTTTCCCTCAGACCGAAGATAACTCCAAATGGGCTCAGGCACGCGATGCATATGAACGGTTTATGACCTTCGCAACCGGACAGGGATACAAGCTGACCGAGGTCTATACGAATGGAAAACTAGACCCTTATGCTTCGTGCAGGGCTGCGGGCGAGTTTTTCACCACAACCTGGGAAGCTGTTGATGAACTGATTTTTGTGAAACTGAGAGATTTGTACGACTATACCTACTGGGTATGCCCTAAGTTTACCGACTTCCAGGATACCGATGTGACTGGCGGCGGTGGCTATTATACAACACAGGAAACGGTAGACCTGTTCTTTACGAAAGACGGACTGACCATCGAAGAAGATCCCGGCTATGACAAATTCGAGGGCATACCGAGCGCCAACAACTTCACATCCGGAAGATATTATGACCCCAATAACCCTTCCCGTCTTTACTTTGACGCCGATAAGTCCAAAGTGCTGAAACAGTGGAAAGACCGTGAACCGCGCTTTTATGTGAATATTACCTATAGCGGCTCTATCTGGCTGAACGAAGGTAAGTACAATGAGGAAATGCGCACAGACTTCACCAACGGTGCAAACGGAACCTGCGGCAAGTCCAAAGCCTCCGGCGACTGTCCGGATTCGGGATACTTGATCCGTCGGGGTGCGAAAGCTTCTAACAACAACGGCTCGAAACACTTCTCTCCGGTACTTCGTCTGGCAGATATGTATTTGGGATATGCCGAAGCACTTTGTATGTGCAGCGATCTCGACAATGCCCTGACTTATCTGAATAAAATCCGTGTCCGTGCAGGCATCCCCGAATATACATTTACCGCAACAGCCGGCAAAATAACCTGTCCGAAGACACAGACCGATCTGCTGAACCGTATCCGCCGCGAACGTTTGGTTGAACTAGTCTTCGAATGGAACCGCTATTTCGATGTGCGTCGCTGGAAAGTGGCGGAAGGACAGAATGATCCCGAACATTGGATCTATCCGGCATATCACACCGGAGGCGAAGGAGGCAAAGTATACGGTATGAATATGGACAAGGATTATCCGGCATTCTTCGAAAGGACCTCTTTTGAGACTCGTGTAGCATTTACGAAAAAGCAATATTTCATGCCGATACCTTATGATGACCTCCGTCGTATCCCGTCACTGGTACAAAACTTAGGATGGTAATACGATATTCGAACAATAACGCTTAAACAAGAAGATTATGAAACATTGGAAAGATATAGCTTTCGGGTTGTTTGTCTCACTGACACTGGCTGCCTGCTACGGTGAGGAAGACAGCTTCGCAACTCCTGACATCTATAAAGATTATCAGCCTGTACTGAAAGACGGGAATACCGTAGCCGGATATGCGGCTGCCCCTCTCAAAGAGGCGAAATATGATGAGGTGCTGAATGAACTTTACCTCACGTGGGACGGCAGTAACTCTGGCTGGGAAAAGAGAGATGAATATGTGGGAGTGGAAGTAGAATTCAACTCCCTGCTCTCCGGCAAAAAGATAAAGCGCGTCATGATCCCGAATGTCGGTGATTTTGGCAACCTGACTGTGAAAAGGCGGGATTATGGCAACGAGCCGACCACTCTGCGTCTGAGTAAATATCGTACAGTAGTGGTTACAGACCGTTACGGTGTAGAGGAACTTCGTTTCCGTTCTATCTACAAAGATGCCGACGGTGCCCGGCAGACAAGTGACTGGACGAATCTGAGCGATCAGGCGGATAAGTATGAACTTCAAGTGGATATGAACTATGCTGCCTGGCAGTATTTTAAAACCAGCCAGGCGACACAAGTTCAGATTTCCTTTGAGAGTGATTCGGAGATACGTCCCGTTTCTGCATTGTATAATCTGATAGGTAACGGAGATGAGGCTGCTACTCAGGAAGAGTTCCGGAAATGGTATTATATGGATTGTGCGGCTATGTCATTCGACCCCTATAATCTGGCTTTCGACCCTTACAGCAAACTGCGTGTCTTTATCAAGAAAGACCAGACCGGAGGAGCGTATGCGATAGATTACCCCACCCATAACGAAGGAAGAGGTATTGTTTATCCGGCTTCGGAAAGCAATCCGAACGATGCGTGGTGGAAACTGCCGGACATGCAGCATGTGTTTATGCACGAGATGGGACACTGCGTGCAGTGGATGCCCAAACAAGGAAAATATATCATGGAAGGTGTGCAGGATTGTGACCGGCAGGGATATCAGGAAGGATGGCCGGACGCTGTGAAAGTAGCGAGCAAAGGATATATTCTGGCTACGCAAAAAGAAGAATATCAGGCTGCTATCGCCAAGTCTTACCGGAATCCGCAGAGTGATAAATACTTTGTCTGGCAGGTTGACTATAATACTTCCGGTGCTTTTATGAGTTGGCTGCGTCTTTATAATGGCGACTTCGTACGTATGTTGCCGTGGACGGTGCTGATGGACGAACTGACCAACCAGTGGAGCCTGGAGGATGCGGTGAAGTATATCCTGAAGGAGAGCTACCCGGACCTTACGATGGAAGAACTCTGGAACGAATACAAGACAGAGGTGGAAGTGTTCCTGCAAAATAACTAATAGAGCAACCTTTAAAAAACAACTATGATGAAGAAAGTATTATTTGCATTAGCTGTGCTGTGCACGAGCTTTTGGAGTTGCAATACCTTGGATTTGAATGACGTGGGCTACGGAGATGGTGACCGTCTGAAGGCTTCCTCCGTTAAAGAAATATTGTATGGCACAGCTGATGGCTGTTGGAAAGCTGACTATCAGGGGCACGAGTTTTACTTCCAGTTTCATGAAGACGGAACAGTGACACTGGATTCGGACTTTCTGGAGATGGCGGTAGAAGGAAAAACATCATTCTCTGCCAAAGGCAAGGAAGTGGCACTGGATATTGAGAATTGCGATGTCCATCTGCAAAACCTGGGTAGTGAATTTGCAGATACCAAGTTTGTCGTATCAGAGATTCCGGCAGAAGGAGAGGCGCCACAACTGAACTTATACGGTGAATCTACCGGCAATACCATTGAACTGCAGCCGACTACACAGGCATACATCGATGGTAAAGTTGCTTCAAAAGCGGACTTTACCGAACTCTTTGAGAAAAACTTATTGGATAATCAGTCCATCTGTGACGCTTCCGGCAATTTTATCGGTTATTATGGCTTGGTACTGAATGGTGTCAATGATCTTTCTGTCAAGGTAATAACGATTGAAAACAAGGATGGAAGCGATGCGAACGGCCATACGCAATATTATGAATCTAAACTGACGAAAGAAGGGCAAATCTTCAAACTGGACACGCCGGTAGAACAGATTAAATCGGTGAACGGAGCCACTTATGCCTTCAAAGCCATTGATTGCACCGGTGATGCGGTGGCGGTAGACGGTATGTCAAATGTAACCCTGACCTCCAACAAGGGAGCGGTCAATGACTTCGACTATGTGACTTCCGGAGGAAAATTCACACTCGGAAAAGCGCAGGATCATGGTGCCGCTTGCGATGAAATATGGGCGGGAACAGGCGGACAGGCTACAAGCTCCGGTGGAACAATCGCCGATATAAATGCCATGAGCTATGATTTCGGATGGAGTGGAAGCGCGAAGCAAAGACCGCTCGTTATCTGGACATGGTGGTTTGCAAACCTCGCTTTCCCGAGCAGTGAAGAAGGAGCAAGCATCCTGATGAATAATTCCGATAAAGACCGTGTCTTGTTTAAGAACATATCCGGCAGCGGACAGACTTGCGGCGGCGGTACTCTTAACGCGACTGAAGTAGCTGAGATAAATGCCTACTGTAAAGACCTGATAGATACCTGGTTCAATGAGAAAGGGCTTTTTGTTGTTCGTCACGACCGTCAGAGTGCAGGAGATAAATTCTACATCTATCTTTTGTGTCCCGATACGGAAGCCACTTCGAAAGGTGGAATGTGGATGAAGTATCAGAGAGACTGAGAATGAATGTGAATAAGATAGTATAAGCTAATGATGCTAACGTACTTAACTAATTAATAATTAATAAATGAATAGATGATGAAAAGACTGTTTTTACTGATGATCCTGGGTGTAACTTCGGTGTTATGCCTGAATGCTCAAACTAAGTCGTTGCACCAGCTGCAACAGGAATTCGTTGATTTACGCTGTGGTATGTTCATTCATTTCAACATGCCGACCTTCTTTAATGAGGACTGGCCGGACCCGGATGCTGCTCCCGAGCTTTTCAACCCTGTCAGGATGGACTGCAAACAATGGGCAAAAGCGGCAAAATCAGCCAACATGACCTACGGATGTCTGACAACGAAACATCATAGCGGTTTCTGTATATGGGATACTAAAACGACCGATTATAGTGTAATGAGCAGCCCGTTCAAACGTGACGTGGTAAAAGAATATGCCGACGCATTCCGTGCCGAAGGGATGAAAGTGATGCTCTATTATTCGATCCTCGATACGCATGCCCGGCTGCGTCCCAAGTGTATAACTCCGCAGCATATCGAAATGATCAAGGAGCAACTTCGCGAACTGTTGACCAACTATGGTGAAATAACAGCTTTGATCATTGACGGTTGGGATGCCCCGTGGTCACGTATCTCTTACGATGACGTACCTTTTGAAGATATTTATCGTCTGGTCAAATCAATCCAGCCCAACTGTCTGGTGATGGATTTGAATGCAGCGAAATATCCTGCCGAGGCTTTGTTTTACACGGACATCAAGTCTTACGAACAAGGAGCCGGACAGCATATCTCGAAAGATACCAACCGTCTGCCTGCCTTGTCTTGCCTGCCGTTACAGCAGAACTGGTTCTGGAAAGAAAGTTTCCCGACTACCCCTGTGAAGTCTCCGGCACAAATGGTCAATGATAATATCATCCCGATGGGCAAATCCTACTGTAACTTTATCCTGAACGTAGCTCCCAACAGAGACGGCTTGATGGATGCCAACGCCTTGAAAGCTCTGAAGGAAATAGGTAAACTGTGGAAGAACGACGGTCGTGTAGCAACGGTTCCCGAAGCGGATGCTCCTATTATATCTTCCAACATTGCCAAATATCAGCCTGCCGAAGGCACATGGAGCAGTGACTATGCTATCATGGACTTTGCCAATGACGATGATTTCGGGACCTGCTGGAATTCAAATCCTGAAGTGAAAGTGCCCTGGTATTCGGTTACTTTTGAGCGCGAGAAACCTTTCAATATGGTGGTTATTACGGATCGTAACAATGACCGTTTGCAGGAATACCGTCTGGAATACCGTACGGGTGGTACATGGAAACCCCTTTACGAAGGTAAGGCTCCTACCGGTCTGCGTGTGAAAATCCACCGTTTCGATACGGTTTGGGGAGATGCGGTACGAATGACTGTCTTAAACTCTAATGGTACTACTTCCATTGCAGAGTTCGGAGTATATTGTGAGAGAAGATGATGAATTTATCTTAGAGTTAAATCATTGAATTTATATAGAATCACCATCAGGTAAAGTCGTGTTTTTTGATGGTGATTCTATTTCATCCAACTCTTTATCGTACGTCCGTACTTCCCTTTTTTTGGGACTTGCATGTAGAATAATATTTGGATTTAGGTCAAACATTTGTATCAGCTTTTTAATGGTCTATCCGATGGATTTTGTTACTTTTCTTACTTATTAATGTCTCATTTATATTATATTTAGTATATTTGTTCCCGCTTTATCTAATAAGACATGAACAATAACACTTGCTATTAATATAATGAGAAGATGTCTGATATTATGCCTTTTTACATTTATTAGTTCGTTGGTCTGTTGGGCTGATGCGGGTAAAGATGCTTATCTTTTTCGGAAAGTCGATTATCAACAAGGGCTTTCTAATAGTGCTGTGCTTTGCCTCTATCAGGATAAAGCAGGGCTGATGTGGTTTGGCACTTATGATGGCGTGAATTGTTATGATGGGAAAGGTATCGAGGTCTTTCGTTCTGATTTCTCAATGAAAAAGACGTTGAGTAACAATGTCATTCATTCTATTCAGCAGGCAGATAGCAGTTGTTTGTGGATTACTACACATTTGGGAGTTAATCGTTTTTCGCAAGATTCGCGTCAGGTAGTGGGATATTATGATTTTACAGGTGATTATTATCTGCATTCCAATCCGAAAGGAGATACTTGGGTAGTAAGCGATGAAGGAATCTTTTATTATAATACTTATCATAAAAAGTTTGTCCATCTCAAAAATATAGAGATTCCTGTCGAGAATATGGACCAGCGTGCTTTTGTCACGGATGATGGTGTCTTATGGACTTTTCCACGGAATACAGGTAGTCTGATTCAATGTTCATTAGATGGCTTCGACCGGGATACATTGTCTGTCCATCCTACTGTTTCATCTTCTGATTTTCATGCAAAACCTATCGATAATGTATTTTATCAGAATGGCATTCTCTGTTTCGTGGATGCAGAGCGGGATCTTTATGTATATGATATTTCCAGAAGGTCTAAAATCTATATTCGTAACCTTTCTTCGTTGGTGCAACAATATGGGAAAGTTGTGGGAATTGTTCCTTTTTATGAAGACATTATAATTGCTTTTCAAACCAATGGTTTAGTACGTTTACGCACCTCGAAAAAATATGAAGAAGAAGTGGTGGATCGTAATGTACGTATATATGATATTTTCCGCGATCCTCATCAGAATATTCTTTGGGTAGCTTCTGATGGGCAGGGAGCTGTCATGTATGCTAAAAAGTACTCGATAGCCACTAATCTGATGCTTAGCAAACTATCATCCAATCTAAGTCGGCAGGTACGTTCTGTCATGACAGATAAATATGGCGGATTATGGTTTGGCACGAAAGGAGATGGACTTTTGCATGTACATGACTATGAAGGTGGTATGGATGCTTCTGCTACTACAGTTTACTCTCCAGTAGGCAGGCAGGATGCCTCATCTTATACCCGTTGGAATAGAGAGTTTCAAGCATACTCATTAAAACAAAGCCGTTATATGGATGGCTTTTGGGTAGGATCGGGTAATCCCGGACTGTTTTACTATTCTTTTGCAGATAAAGCCTTGCATTGTGTTGAGGATAAGTCTGCAGATCCTGTTATCGAAATACATGATATCTATGAAGAGAATGACAGCGTACTCTATGCGGTTACGGCTGGGGTCGGATTTCGTAAATTGATATTGGAGAGGAAACAAGGGGAAATTCACCTCAAATCGCAAAAGCGTTATCATTTCTTTTATGAACAAAAAGAGATAACCATGTTTTATCCTATGTTAGCTGAAGGAGATTCCATTCTTTGGTTGGGAAGCCGGGAAAAAGGGTTAATTCGATTTGATAAACAGACAGAAGAATATAAAGTCATTTCTTTGAAAGAAATATTGCATAAATCTGTTGATGATGTACTTAGCCTGCATCGTGCTAAAGATGGTAGGATGTATGTAGGAACAACATCGGGACTAGTGTGTTTGACCTTTAATAAGAAACAAATCAGTGCCTCCTATATCGGTAGAGAACAAGGGTTGCTTAATGATATGATTCATGGCATATTGGAGGATGCAAATGGTTTTTTATGGCTTGGCACTAATCGTGGGCTTATTAAATATAATCCCAAAAACACTTCTTCGCATGCTTATTATTATGCCGCCGGTGTGCAGGTGGGCGAGTTTAGTGATGATGCCTATTATCAATGTCCTTATACCGGACGTCTTTTCTTTGGAGGCATTGACGGTTTGCTTTATCTGGATAAGGAAGTGGCGACAGCTCCGGAATTCTATCCGAACATATTATTGCGTAAGCTAATGATTGGACGTAAGGAGGTTAATCTGGGGGATTATTATACCGATGGTGGCAAAGCGTTAAGTTTTAAAGGAGCGAAGGCTTCTTTTTCCCTTTCTTTTGTTGTTCCAGACTTTCTTACTGGAGGGGATGTGGAGTACTCCTATATGCTGGACGGATTTGATAAAGACTGGACCTCGTTTAGTAGTATAAATGAAGCATCGTATCTAGAAATACCTTCGGGTAGCTATGTTTTAAAGGTCCGTTATAAGAAAGATGTATTTAATACGGAATATAAGGTATTTTTTATCCCTTTGTACATTCTTCCACCTTGGTATCTTTCTACGGTAGCCTATGTCATTTACTTGCTGTTTTTCATATTAATGGCCGGTTATCTGATTCATTTATTAAGAAAATATTTTCTCCAGAAGCGTATGATGCAGCGGCTGTTGACAGCAGAAAGCAATGAAGCTCTACCGGAGTCCGCCAGTCTTAATCGTGAGTTACTGAATCGTTTTACGTCCATTTATCGTTCTTGTGATCAGTTGCGTGCGGAAAATCTCCCTTATGAACAGCGTCTCAGAATTATGGAGCAGGTACACGAGACGGTTATTGCAACTCTTTTTCGTCCGGGAACTTTGGCTGTAGAGGAACTTAAGTCATTTTTCCCTACGGAATATGCGATTACTGGTTGTATGTGCATGAAAGAGCTCTCTATAGAAGTCTTGCATGTGTTGGAAGGACAGGGCGTTGATATATCTTCTGTAAAACTTGCTATACCAGAACACTTTGTTTATCCTGTTTATAAGAATGCTTTACGCTGTATGCTTTATTGGTGTTACCTTTATATTGGCGGAGTAAAACATAAGTCGGATATTGTAGTGGATGTAAAGGAAGAGGAAGGACGGATGTTGCTGCAGTTCTCTGCCGTAGATGATACTCTGAAGGAATTATATAAGCAACTTTCCGGTTCGGAAGAAGAGGGAAGAAGGGATAGTAAGGAAACAGAAGAGGCGATAACTACCCGTCAATTACTGTTTTCTGTGCAAGCGGCTTTGAGACAGCTAAATGTCACGCTTTACTATGCCGACAGAGAAAAGGATCATTTATTGACGTTAGCCTTTGAACCGGCTATCATCAAGGAGACTGAAGAGCATGGGAAGAAAACGGTTCTTCTGCTAGAGGATAGGGATGAAATGGTATGGCTGATAAGTGATCTCCTAGCAGATGAATTTGTTGTTTGTCCGGTGAAAAGTGTACAACTTGCATTTGAAGAAATACGTAGATCGGCTCCTGCTTTGTTACTAGTTGATATGTTGATGTATGCAAAAGCAGAGAGTGACTTCCTGGAATATGTGAATAAGAATCGTACTCAACTTTCGAAAACGGCATTTATTCCAATGTTAAGTTGGAAAGTAAGTTCGTCCATTCAGCGTGAATTGATTATGTGGGCTGATTCATATATTGTACTTCCTTATGATATTATATTTTTGAAAGAAGCCGTCAATAAAGCTATTTACGGTACTCGAGAAGCAAAGCAGATTTATATGGAAGAGCTTGGTGACTGGGCCGGACGCATTGTTTGTACTACAGAAGAACAGGCGGACTTTATCCGGAAACTGTTGCAAGTGATAGAACAAAATCTTGACCAGGAAGAATTGGGATCAACCTTAATTGCCGACCGTATGGCGATGAGTCCGCGTCAATTCTATCGCAAGTTTAAAGAAATATCCAATGCGGCTCCCAGTGACCTGATAAAGAGTTATCGGATGGAGAAGGCTGCACGATTGTTGCAGAATGAAGAACTTTCTATTCAGGATGTTATCGCTGAAGTTGGTATTTCCAGCCGTTCCTATTTTTATAAAGAGTTTACCCGCCGATTCGGAATGACGCCGAAAGATTATCGGGAGCAACTCCGATAATGCTATCTCCACTATCTTATTCTTTACTAGTTGAGTTTTATGGATGTATTACCCGAATCCTTAGATCAGTAATTCCGGATAATTAAGTCTTTCGAGGTCCTTATTTATTCGTTCCACTATAGTTGGGCGCAAGAGGAACTATAGTGCTTCTTGCGTCCAACTATAGTGGAACGAAAGGGAAACTACAGTAGAACGAATGAATTTGGACTGATAAGAAATTAGTTTTTCAAAGTCTTTCGGTTAATGATTCGGGTTTTCTTCATTCCTTCTGTTCTTTGGTCGTTTGGGGTGATAGGTATATTTGAATTCATGTCTGTATAGATTTTATTTATTACTGCTTACGAATAAACTTTTTAATAAAAGTGGCGAAAATGCGGCTATTATAACTTGATACAATGTGCGCAAACTTGTGCTCTGTTTGTGCGTGAATGAATGCTATGTGTTGATATATAGATGTTTATAATGTGCTTTATTTCTCCTTTCTGTTCTATAAATGAGCATTTTCATTTTGACATAATTTTGTCACTTCTGCGGAATATTCTTAATATTAAAAGTTTTTAATTTGCTTTCGCTTATAAGAATTATATAGGCGATTGATAACCTTAGTATTAATTAAAAAAAACAAAGTAACATGAATTTGTTTGAAATGGAAAAACATCACACAAAGACATTGTGGCTATTGGCATTACTGCTAACATTTAGTACAGTAGTGTGGGCACAAGGTACTCCTGTAACAGGGCGTGTGTCTGATGAAAAAGGCGAATTGCTCATTGGAGTGAGCGTTCAGGAAAAAGGTACTACGAATGGTACCATAACAGACACCAATGGTCAGTATAATCTGAAACTGACGAGTAACAATCCCATTCTTATCGTATCCTATATAGGATATAAATCACAAGAGGTAAAAGTAGGCAAACAGAAAGTGCTGGACGTAATTCTTGCAGAAGATGTATCGTCACTGGACGAAGTGGTAGTTGTGGCTTACGGACATCAACGTAAAGTATCGGTAGTAGGTGCGCAGTCATCTATGAAAATAGAAGATATAAAGATGCCGACAGCTAATTTATCTTCTGCTATTGCTGGACGTTTGCCGGGTGTAGTAGCTGTGCAACGTTCAGGAGAACCGGGGCATGATGATTCCGATCTTTGGATCCGTGGTATTTCTACACTGGCGGGTCAGAACTCTAAACCACTGGTATTGGTGGATGGTGTGGAACGTAGTTTCAATAATATCGACCCTGAAGATATTGAGTCGTTTACGGTGCTGAAAGATGCTTCTGCCACAGCTGTATATGGAGTACGCGGTGCTAATGGTGTAATTCTGATTAAAACCAAACCGGGTAAGGTGGGCAAGCCGCAATTCTCAGTAGACTACTATGAAGGTTTTGTGACATTGACAAAGAAACCTGAAATGACGGATGCCTTTACGTATATGGATGCTGCCAATGAAGCGTATATGGATACTAGAGGCAGTATGTTATATTCTCCTCAATATATTGAGGCTACGAAGAAAGCCCATGGATTACTACCGAATGATAATCCACTGATGTTCAATCCTTATTTGTATCCGAACGTTGATTGGATGAATGAATTATTCAATGACTGGGGACATAATCGTCGTGTAAATGTAAGTGTGCGTGGTGGTGTACCTAATGCCACTTACTACGTTTCATTGAGTTATTATAATGAAAAAGGTCTGACACGTACCGCTGAAATGGAGAACTATGATGCTAACATCCGTTACGACCGCTACAATTATACCGCTAATTTGAACTTGAAGCCAACAGAAACGACTACTATTGATTTGGGCTTCAATGGTTTCCTGTCTATGGGTAACTATCCGCAGCAATCTACCAGTGACTTGTTTGCGTCAGCCATGGAGATTAATCCGGTCTATTTGCCATTAATGATGCCTGATGGTTCTGTACCAGGTATCTCTACCAATGGTGACCTCCGTAACCCGTATGCTGATTTGACTCGTCGTGGTTACAAAAATGAAGCAAGAAATCAGTTGAACTCCAACATTCGTTTGACGCAAGACCTTGGTTTCTGGAAGTGGAGTAAAGGGCTTACCGCCTCTGCCATGTTGGCTTTCGACGTGCATAACAGTCGTGACCTGAAGTATAACAAACGTGAAGATACTTACAATTTTGCCGGAACTAAAGACGAAAACGGATTGTGGAATGACGATGTATTTGATGCAGATGGCAATTATCGGTATGCACTGACCTATACAGGACATAAAGATCTTGCATTTGACCAAGGCGCTTCCGACTCTAGAAGTACTTACTTTGAAGCTTCTTTAAATTACGACCGTTCGTTCGGTTTGCATCGGATAGGTGGTCTTTTGCTTTATAACCAAAAGATTTACCGTTCGAGTTCTGATAATCTGATCGGTTCTTTGCCCTATAAGCAACAAGGCTTGGCTGCCCGTGCTACTTACTCATGGAACGACCGTTATTTTTTCGAGGCAAATCTTGGATATAATGGTTCCGAGAACTTCAGTCCAGAAAAACGTTTCGGTTTCTTCCCTGCATTTGGTCTTGGCTGGGCTATCTCTAATGAGGCTTGGTGGGAATCTTTGCAAGAAACTGTTTCTTACTTTAAAGTGCGTTATACAGATGGCTTAGTTGGTACGGATGCTGTAACAGGACGGCGTTTTATGTACCTAGACCAGATGGCGAGCGTAGATGGTTATCGTTTTGGAGACCAAAATAACGGTGTTGGTGGTTGGGGGTTCAGCAAGTACGGAGCCAATGTCGGTTGGTCTACTTCCCGCAAGCAAGACTTAGGTGTTGACTTAAAATTTTTCAAAGACAATCTTTCGCTGACATTAGATATCTTTAAAGAACATCGTAAAGACATCTTTATTACCCGACGCGTTATTCCTGATTATTCCGGATTCGTAGAAATGCCTTATGCTAATTTGGGAGTGGTAGACAATAAGGGTTTTGAAGCTACGTTGGAATATACACAGCAACTCGGTAAGAAATGTTTACTGACTGTCCGTGGTAACTTCTCATGGAATGAAGATAAAATTATAGAGAACGATGATCCCCGGGTACAGTATCCGTGGATGGAAAAAAGAGGAACGAACGTGAACGGACGTTGGGGATGGATTGCCGAAGGGTTATTCACTAGTGAAGAAGAGATCATGGACCATGCCAAGCAGTTTGGTGAAGGGCATCCGGGACAGATTTCGAAAGTGGGTGATATCAAATATAAGGATTTAAATGGTGACGGAGTAATTGACGATTATGATAAATGTCTGATAGGTCAGGGTGACGTACCTAAGATTTATTATGGTTTTGGTGCAGATTTACAATTAGGTGATTTCTCTGTCGGTGCGCTCTTTGCCGGAAATGCCAAGGCAGACCGTTGTTTGGGAGGCAATGCCATATATCCTTTTAATGATGGTTCAGGTATTACGAACTTGTTTGCAAACATTACTGACAGATGGTCTGCTGACAATCCGACTAATCAGGATGTATTCTATCCTCGTTTGCATCATGGAAACAATGCGAATCAAAATAATATGAAAACCAGCACATGGTGGCAGAAAGATGTCAGTTTCCTGCGTCTGAAACAGTTGACTATTGCTTACCAACTCCCGAAGAAGTTGATTAATCAAACATTCCTGAAGAGTGCGCGTATTTATGTGATGGGCACCAACCTATTGACATTCTCTAAGTTCAAATTATGGGATCCGGAGTTGAATACCAATAATGGTACTGCTTATCCTAATGTACGTACTTATTCAGTAGGTGTGAATGTAAGTTTTTAATAATAATCAGTTAGCAAGAAGGATATGAAAAATATATTTAAAATAGGAACTTTGGCGCTGTGTTTGGTGGTCGGACTTAGTTCGTGCAATGATTTCTTCGATGCAATCCCCGGTGAACAATATGACTTGGAGGATACGTTTACTAATCGCTCGAAGACAGAACAGTTTTTGAATAACGTGTATAATTATGTGCCCGATGAAACATTAGAACGTTCTGCAAGGAATACGATGTCGGGGATCTGGACAACCGGTTCGTTGGAATGCAAGCTTTCATGGGACGGAAATAATGGTAGCGAATGGGCTTCCGGAGCCACCTATGCAGGTTCCTCATGGATAAACTTTTGGTACATCGAGTATTATAAAGGAATTTCTCGTGCCAGTACATTTATCATGAATGTAGACCGTTGTTTGGAAGCTTCGGCCGCACAACGCAAACAGTGGAAAGCGCAAGCCAGAGCTTTGCGTGCTTTCTATTACTTCATGATTTTCCGTTCCTACGGCCCATTTGTGATTTTGGGGGAAGAACCAATTCCATTGGATATTTCTACTGCTGAACTGCTGAAAGAACGTAATACGGTAGATGAATGTGTGGCTTTTATGGCGAAGGAATTTGATGATGCGGCAAATGAGCTTCCTGATAGATATGACGGATCCAATTTGGGACGTATAGACAGAGCTGCATGTAAAGCTTTCAAAGCGAAAATGTTGTTGTATGCGGCAAGTCCGCTATTCAATTGTAATCCCGATTATGCCGCCATCGTTAATCCGGAAAGTGGCAAGCAACTCTTTCCGCAAGATAAATCGCAGGAAAAAGCGAAATGGGAGGCTGCACGTGATGCTTACAAAGAATTCTTTGATGAATACGGTAACACTTTCTCTTTATATACGGAGAAGACAGCCGATGGAAAGATTGATTTCTATGAATCTTATAGAAAAGTGACATCGGGAGTTTTGTACGGTACAGAGAATAAAGAACAGATTTTCATTCGCTTGGCAGACCATGATTACCGGGCTTACGAAACCACGCCTTATCACAAGGGGTACGATGATAATAATGGTGCTTTGAGAGGTGGTCTGGGATTTGGTGTACCTCAGGAAATGGTGGACTTGTACTTTATGAAAGACGGTCGCCGGATTGTTGACGATACGAACTATAAGGAATATGAGGGGGTACCTTCTAATGAATATTTGGGATGGTCGAGTGACTATACTGACGAAGTAGTTCCTTCCAGAACCTACTTCAAGAGCAATTCGAATCAAACATTGAAACAATGGGCTAATCGCGAACCGCGTTTTTATACGAACATTACATTCCATGGTTCTACTTGGTTGAAGACAGATACTCCGCGTGGAGAAATAACCACAGAACTGACTTATAACGGTAATTCCGGTTATGCTAATGCCAATTGGGATGCCCCTTACACGGGTTATGGTATGCGTAAAATGGCTTCAAAAGAAGGACGTAGCGGGGCTAACAGGCATTGTGCAACTTTGCTTCGTTTGGCAGACATGTACTTGGGGTATGCTGAAACGTTGAGCGCTTGTGACCAACGTAATGAAGCGATTAAGTATGTAAATAAGATACGCGCCCGTGCCGGTATTCCTGGATATGGTGCGGTAGGTACTAAGGACGATAATGGATTTGCATGCATTCCTTATGAAGATACACGTGACGGAGTGGACAAACGTATTCATCGTGAACGTTTGGTTGAGCTGATGTTCGAATGGAATCATTTCTTTGATGTACGTCGTTGGAAAGTAGCCGATATGGCTGTAGGCGATGATTGGATTTATCCTAAATATCATAGAGGTGGAGAAGGCGGACCTATTCATGGTATGGCTTTCCGTTCGGATGCTCCTGCATTTTTTGAGAAGGTAGTAGTAGAAACACGTACATTTTTGCCTAAACATTACCTCTTCCCGATTCCTGACGAAGATGTACGTCGTAATCCGAAGATGGTACAAAATCTGGGATGGACAACGGAGTAATATACTCCGGATGTCCGATCTGCGAATGAATGAAAGAAATTAATGAAAAGAAAAACAATGAAGATACCTCAAATAAGATGTAGCGATGTGAATGCAGTGAAGAGAATCATTTTTCTTTTGGTGCTGCTAATTCCCTTTTGTCTGGCAGGATGTTCGTCCGACGATGATGAAGGAGATAATGGAGGAGAAGGTCCGAACGAAGATGCTCCGGTTTCTTATGTACTTGGTTCGGGTAACACGAATATGCCCTCCAGTGGTACAATTATAGCGCAATATGCTGATGCTCCTGTCGGTTCGGAAATCAGACGTTTGGTAGACGATAATGCTGACACGAAGTATGTTACTTATCATAGTAGTTTCAACATCACTTGGAATGGAAATAGTAGTAAGGCTGTCACTGCCTATTCGTTGACCTCGGCTGCCGATACTCCCGAAATGGACCCGAAAGATTGGACACTCTATGGTTCTAATGATAATACTACGTGGACAGAACTGGATGCGCAGACAAACCAACTTTTTGCAGCGAGAAAAGAAGAGAAAAGCTATGAAGTGGATAATGCAACTTCCTATCGTTACTACAGACTTTCTGTTGAAGCGAACAATGGTGGTGCTGCCACGCAGATAGCTGAATGGAAACTGGTGGCCATGCGTTCATATACGGAGAATATCAACGACTTGATTGCTAGTAAAGGTTCCAGTACGTTTAGTGCGATAACTCCGATGGGCAGACAGCATGAGAATGACAGAGAAGCTACGGCAGCAGACTTGAAATGGCTTGCCGATCCTGCTGAAGAACCTGAACCATTTGGAGATGGTGGGACGAAGATGGCTTGGAATACATTCAATGTTGTATCCATTTATCCAAATGGAAATCCTGTGATGTCTGATGTAAATCAGCGTTGGGTAGGTGACTGCTGTGCTTGTGCGGTGATTGCTTCGATGGCATACCTCTATCCCCGTTTCGTAAAACACATTATCAAGGATAATATGGACAAAACATACACAGTTACTATGTATGACCCGAAAGGAAAACAAATATCAGTTGGTGTAGGTGGCGACTATTTTATCGGTAATAGTGGCGATTTAGGTGCCTTAGGCGGCAGAAATAAAGAAGTCACTTGGGCTACGATTCTCGAAAAGGCTATGATTAAGTGGAATCAGATCTATCAAGGTAGTTCTAATGTCGGTGGTATTGGTACTGAATATGTTTCTGCTATCTTTACCGGCGACGGGGAAAGTGTAGGTTTCGGTGCAAATGCATTGATTGCCGAAGACTTACAACGCGCGGTGGAAGTGTCGCTCAAACAGGGTAGACTGGTGATCGGTGGTTTTACAAGAAGCGGTGAACAGGTAGATCAAAATTGGCAGACGACCAGTGGGCATGCGTTTACGTTTATCTTGCCGGATGATAATACTCATCTTTTCAAGATGCGGAATCCTTGGGGAGGTACTACTGACGGTGTGATGAAAGTGAAGGATGACGGACGGATTCCGCCGATGATCGACTTACGTATTTGTGCGCCGGGAGCAGCCAAGAATTATGGAGTGGGACCGGACTTGGGAGGATATATACCTAATTTCTAATTTCAAATCTTAAAAGAAAAACATCATGAAGAAACTTATTTATATAATGTTGTCGTTGTGTTGCCTGGTTTTTTATAGTTGTGGCATGACGGAACCTTGGAAAGACTGGGAACATGAAGGTGACATGAGTGCAGACCGCTTGCGTCCTTCAGAGGTAAAAGAACTACTGTGTGCGGCAGACGGATGGAAAATGATTTATCAAGGAGTAACGTTCTACTTTCAGTTTGATGAAGAAGGAAATGTAGCATCGGATTCAGACGAAACGTTGTTGAAGAATGAGGTTGGAACAGATTATTCTCTGGATTTCCAGGGGGAAAAAGCGGTGTTGCTTACCTTGCTGAATGGAGGAATGCTACAATATTTGAACGAAAACTCGGAGACGACATTTGTCATTACGGGGTATTCTGATTCACAAATTACAGCTGTAGGACAGACGCATGGCAAAGAAATGATCTTGACTCCGGTCTCAACTGCAGCTTTGCAACAAGCTAAGGAGAGAAAACGATTGGCCATTATTGCTTATAATAAAGCACAGGCCATGGATTTGCTTAAGGGAGAGTTGAATAATGGTGTATTTCGTAGGTCATCCTCTTCTTTCCTTGCACACTATTTGATTATTTGCGACGAGAGCAATAATTGGAAAGTGAAGATTTCTGCAATAGATAACGGTGTGGTAAAACACACAGAGTATCCGATGATAATTGATACAACGAATGATGAAAATGCAGTGTTGACTTTGGGTAGCAATGTGACGGTAGATGGAATAAGTTTAAATAAACTCTATTACAACTATTTGAATGGTGAAATTGAAACTGACAATGCTAATGTTGTATGTGATACTCGGAAAGCCTCTGATATTGCAGCATGGTATGCAGATGGTTGGAAGACCCATATAGTAGATCAGGATGAGATTCATGCAGACTTTAAGGGAATCTTCCACTCTGGTGTGGAGTTTGATGATCGTAATCCGAGGAATTTGATTGCTTGTCCGTGGAGTGGTATGGGATCTTATATTGGCTTTGCGGTTACTATGACAGCAGATAATGCTACTGGTCGTATATTCATCAGCTTGGGCGAACCATATGATTTATTCGGATGGAATAATAATCCGGCTGATTATAACCGTGTACAGCAGGATTACAGTAAATTCCTCTCTTTCTGTGTTTCGGAAGACGGCTTCTATTGGAGTTATGATGACAACGACAGTATGGTGTATGTGCTAAGTGCTACAGGCGAGCGTTGGTTTAGAATGAAGAAGTAACCAGTCTTTGAAAAAAGCAAGAAAGTAAACAGAACATAATCTCGATTACTTTCTTGCTTTTGTTTTTGTTTGTACTCTATTTGTATTTTCTTATGGGCAATTATTTGATTATTAGTAATTTAATTTGTGCTCTGTTTGACTCCTAGTTCTCTACTCTGACATTCTCGCCCGGACGTGCTTTTTGTCACGTTAGAGTATAGTTATTAATTTTCTATTGCGTTAATTTGTAACGTGAATAATAACACTCGCTAATCTAATATTAATAGTTTAACTCTTATATCATGAATAAACAGAAACTACTGTCTATCACAATGACTCTATTGTTGGGAGTCTCCTCTATCTTTGCGCAAAAGCAGCCGGTGGATTACGTGAATCCCCTGATGGGAACCGACTCCAAGATTTCGCTCTCCAACGGAAACACCTATCCTGCCATTGCACTGCCTTGGGGGATGAACTTTTGGATGCCGCAGACCGGAAAGATGGGGGACGGTTGGGCTTACACGTATGCTTCTGACAAAATCAGAGGTTTCAAGCAGACCCACCAGCCCAGTCCCTGGATCAATGACTACGGACAGTTCTCCATTATGCCGATGACCAAACAGCTGAAGATTGATCAGGACAGCCGTGCTTCCTGGTTTTCGCATAAGGCAGAGAAAGCAACTCCTTATTATTACAGTGTTTATCTGTCAGAGTATAACATGACAACGGAGATTGCCCCGACGGAGCGTTGTGCGTATTTCCGTTTTACTTTCCCCGAAGCGTCCGATGCTTATGTGGTAGTAGATGCTTTCGACCGTGGTTCGTATGTGAAGGTGATTCCTGAAGAAAATAAGATTGTAGGTTATACGACACGTAACAGTGGCGGTGTTCCGCAGAATTTCAGGAACTACTTTGTGATAGAGTTCGACAAGCCTTTTACATTTAATAAAGTATGGGCGGACTACCATTTGGTAGAGACGCATCTTGAACTGCAATCCAATCACGTAGGTGCTGCCATCGGTTTTTCGACAAAGAAAGGAGAGCAGGTGCATGCCAAAGTGGCTTCCTCATTCATCAGCCCCGAACAGGCGGAACTGAATCTGAAAGAAATCGGAAACAAGACATTCGAACAGACCAAGGAAGCCGGACGTAAAGCTTGGAATGACGTACTGGGACGTATCAAAGTCGAAGACGATGATGAGAACCGGATGCGTACCTTCTATTCTTGTCTGTATCGTTCGGTATTATTCCCCCGTATGTTCCACGAAGTGAATGCGAAGGGTGAAACGGTACATTACAGCCCTTATAACGGTGAAATCCGTCCGGGATATATGTTTACCGATACCGGTTTCTGGGATACGTTCCGTTGCCTGTTCCCGTTTGTCAATTTGATATATCCTTCAATGGGAGAGAAGATGCAGGAAGGACTGTTGAATACATATCTTGAAAGCGGATTCTTCCCCGAATGGGCGAGTCCGGGACATCGTGGCTGTATGGTCGGAAACAATTCGGCTTCCGTAGTGGCAGATGCTTTTATGAAGAATGTGACCAAAGCGGATGCGGAGAAAATGTATGAAGGTTTGCTCAAAGGAGCCAACAGTGTACATCCGAGAGTTTCTACAACAGGGCGCCGTGGATACGAATATTATAATAAACTGGGTTATGTGCCTTACGATGTAAAGATTAACGAGAATGCGGCGCGTACATTAGAGTATGCATACGATGACTGGTGCATCTACCGAATGGGTGAAAAGCTAGGGCGTCCGGCAGAAGAACTGGAACTCTATAAGAGCAGAAGCCAGAACTACCGCAACCTGTTCGACCCTGAAACAAAACTGATGCGTGGCAAGAACGCCGATGGCACCTTCCAGACTCCTTTTAATCCGTTCAAGTGGGGGGATGCCTTTACCGAAGGAAACAGCTGGCACTATACGTGGTCTGTATTTCATGATGTACAGGGACTGGCCGATTTGATGGGCGGCAGAAAGATGTTTGTCAGTATGCTCGATTCTGTGTTCAACCTTCCACCGATATTTGATGATAGCTACTACGGAGGTGTGATTCATGAAATCCGTGAAATGGAAATTGCCAATATGGGTAACTATGCGCACGGCAACCAGCCTATCCAGCACATGATTTACTTGTATAACTATGCAGGCGAGCCCTGGAAAGCACAGTACTGGCTGCGTGAAGTGATGAACCGCCTCTACTTTGCCACTCCCGACGGTTATTGTGGTGATGAGGATAACGGACAGACTTCTGCCTGGTATGGCAGCAATTAATATGTGATGGGTGCTCCTTATTTCAAGAAAGCGACGATCACACTGGAGAACGGCAAGAAACTGGAAATCTCCGCTCCTAAAAATAGTGATGCCAATCGTTACATCCGTTCGCTGAACTATAACGGTAAGAACTATACAAAGAATTATCTGAATCATTTCGACTTGCTGAAAGGCGGACGTCTGGTATTTGATATGGATAATAAACCGAATAAAGGAAGAGGTATTAACGAATCCGACTTCCCCTATTCCTTCTCTCGTGATAACAAGTAAGCAGGTATGAATAAGATGAAAAAGAAAGTATTGATGATGACTATGGCGGCGGTAACCTTGTCCGCCGTAGCTCAGCAACCGGTAGATTACGTTAATCCGATTATCGGAACCAATGGTATGGGGCATACTTTTCCCGGTGCTTGCACCCCTTTCGGATGGGTACAGCTGAGTCCGGACACAGACACAATTCCACATAATGTGAATGGAGCTTATCAGAAGAATGCGTATGAATATTGTGCCGGTTACCAGTATCGGGATAAAACCATCGTAGGTTTCAGTCACACCCACCTCAGCGGCACGGGACATTCCGACCTGGGAGATATATTGCTGATGCCTGCTGTCGGCGATGTAAAATTGAATCCCGGACGGGCGGACCATCCGGAAGAGGGTTACCGTTCGCGCTTCGATCATGCCACAGAGAAAGCGACACCCGGATACTACGAAGTGATGCTGGACGACTATGGCATTAAAGCGCAACTGACAGCTACTCAACGGACGGGTGTACATAAATATACCTTCCCGAAAGGAAAAGACGGTCATCTGATCCTGGACCTGGTGCATGGTATCTATAATTATGACGGCAAAGTATTGTGGGCAAACCTGCGGGTGGAAAACGATACATTGCTGACAGGATACCGCATCACCAACGGATGGGCACGTACGAATTATACCTATTTTGCCATTTCCTTGTCACAGCCGATCAAGGATTACGGATATAAGGATAAGGAAAAGGTATTGTACAATGGCTTTTGGCGTCGTTTCAAGCTGGAGAAGAATTTCCCGGAAATCACTGGTCGAAAGATCGTGGCTTACTTTAACTTCGAAACGGCCAAAGATCCCGAACTGGTTGTAAAGGTAGCCTTGTCGGCAGTCAGCACGGAAGGCGCTGTAAAGAACCTGCGTGCCGAGGCTTCCGGAAAGAGCTTCGAACAGTTGGCGGAAGCTGCACGGACAGACTGGAACAATGAACTGGATCATTTTGAAATAGAAGTTCCACCGGATCAGAAGGCGATG
>OGKN01000351.1_pt1 | contig 26632 bp, 16 predicted proteins | sample 1572511 | NCBI WGS metagenome assembly OGKN01 (sample SAMEA2582150, study PRJEB24529) | metagenome | reverse complement strand
TACAGATATAGGTTTCTTCCTGAATATAAATCTGAGTATTACGGGCAATACGTGCCGAAAAATCTGTCGGCAAAGCGATGGCCTCGTCAAGCGCATTCGTATGCAATGATTGAGTATGTCCCAATGCGGCAGCCATTGCTTCGATACAAGTACGTCCCACATTATTGAACGGATCCTGTTCTGTCAGCGACCAGCCTGATGTCTGAGAGTGAGTACGCAATGCCAATGACTTCGGATTTTTCGGATTGAACTGTTTCACGATCTTGGCCCATAGCATACGGGCAGCGCGCATCTTGGCTATTTCCATAAAATGATTGGTACCGATAGCCCAGAAGAAAGAGAGACGCGGGGCAAAAGCGTCGATGTCGATTCCGGCAGCCACACCCGCACGAAGATATTCCAAACCGTCGGCTAAAGTATAGGCCAACTCGATATCGGCCGTAGCACCGGCTTCCTGCATATGATAACCGGAAATAGAAATAGAGTTGAACTTTGGCATCTTCTGTGAAGTATACTCAAAAATATCAGAGATAATCTTCATAGAGAATGCAGGCGGATAAATATAGGTGTTGCGCACCATGAACTCCTTGAGGATGTCGTTCTGGATCGTACCCGACAGTTGATCGAGGGTGCATCCCTGCTCCAGACCGGTCACGATGTAGAACGCCAGGATCGGCAGCACGGCGCCGTTCATGGTCATCGACACCGACATCCGATCCAGCGGAATGCCGTTGAAGAGCACCTTCATATCCTCCACCGAGCAGATCGACACGCCGGCCTTACCGACGTCGCCCACTACGCGCGGGTGATCGGCGTCGTAGCCGCGGTGTGTCGCCAGGTCGAATGCCACCGACAGACCCTTCTGTCCGGCAGCCAGGTTGCGGCGATAGAATGCGTTGGACTCTTCGGCCGTCGAGAAACCGGCGTATTGGCGGATGGTCCAGGGACGCATCACGTACATCGTCGAATAGGGGCCGCGGAGGAACGGTGCGATACCTGCCGCATAGTTCAGGTGCTCCATCTCCTCCAGATCCTTTGCCGAGTAGGAGCCCTTGACAGGTATCTGCTCGGCAGTCAGCCACGGTTCGGTTTGGCCGCAGCCTTTCGAAGCGCAGCAGCTCTTCTGCTCGCCTCCGTCATATGTTAAATCTGAAAATTTTGCTCTCATGACTTTTGCTTTTTAGATACCCATTTCTTTGAGGTAGAACTTCAGTGTTTCGAGTACGTTGCTCTTGACGTTGATGAAATTCTTGATGCCCTGGGCTTCCAGTTCGGGCATACATGCCGGAGCGCCCGCAACCACGAGGATCGCCTTGTCGCCGAGCAGCTCTTTCACTTTGGGAGCCGCCTCTGCGTAGTCGTCGTCCGATGCGCAGACTACGACGATCTCGGCTTTCGATTCCAGAGCGGCCTTGACGCCCTCTTCGATCGACTTGAAGAACGTGTTGTCGATTACTTTGATGCCGGCGCATGCGAAGAAGTTGCAGGAGAACTGGGCACGGGCACGGGCCATAGCCAGGCTGCCGCAGGTCAGCATGAACGCTTTGGGCGCCTTGCCGCTGCGGTCCACGTGCAGACGCATGGCTTCGAATGCCATGGAGCCACGATAGGGAGCCAGCGTGTTGCCTTCGCTCACGGGGCGGGTTACGGCGGCTTCGGTCAGCTCCTTGCCGGCGACCTCCGTAAAGTTGGGGTATTGGTTGGCGCCCAGCAGGATTTCGCGGCGCGTTGCGATGTTCTTGTCCTTGGCTGCGGCCGATGCCTTGACGCGCTCTACGATGAAGCCGCTTTCATAGGCTGCGGTGTAGCCGCCCTTCTCCTCGATTTCGCGGAAGAGTTTCCACGCCTCGTTGGCGATCGAGTCGGTGAGGTTTTCGATGTAGTACGAACCGCCGGCCGGATCGACGACCTGATCGAAGTGCGACTCGTGTTTGAGCAGCAGTTCGACGTTGCGGGCGATGCGCATCGAAAATTCGTTGGGATCTTCGTATGCCTTGTTGAAAGGAGTCACCTCGAGCGAGTGTACGCCGGCGATCGATGCCGACATCGCTTCGGTCGTGCCGCGCAGCATATTGACGTAGGGGTCGTATGCCGTCTGGTTCCACGTCGAGGTCACGGCGTGCGTGAACATCTTGCAGGGGCAGTTCTTCGCGGGGTTATAGGCTTTCACGATGTTGGCCCACAACATACGGCCTGCACGCAATTTGGCGATTTCCATGAAGTAGTTCGAGGTGATGGCCTGCGAGAAACGGATCTTTTTGGCGGCCTCTTCGATCGTGAAGCCCATATCCATCAGGCGTACCAGGTAGTCGTGACCGGCAGCGAGCGAGAAGGCGAGCGCCTCGACGATTGTCGAGCCGGCGTTGCTGAAGATTTCGCCCGATACCGTGATTACGCGGATACCTTTGTAGGCTTTGGTTTTCCGAATCAGGTCGGCGATCTTTTCGAAACACTTGGCACCGTTCTCCGAACAGAAGCTGCCTTTCGAGGTCAGTTTCTTGACCAGCGGGTCGATGCAGAAATTGATGTGCACCTCTTCCGCAGGCAGTTGCTCCTTTTCGATCTTCGCGATCACCAACTCTGCCACATGGGCGGTTTTACTGCCGCTGAAGGTAATTTCGACTGCAGGGATATGAATATCCTTGAGCAGCGTATTCAGATCTTCTGCGGAGAAGGTCTCCGGAACGATCTGGAATTCGATCGAATCGACGCCCGCATTGAGGATCTTGAGCGCGACGGCGTTCGCCTCCTTGGGACAATTGACGATGACCGTCTGGTGGATCTTCCAGCGGTTGTGGGCACGGGTGCCCCGCACGTAGGGGAAAACCCCGGCTTCGGAGCCGAGGAACTTCAGTCCGGCGAGGTTTTCAGCCCGGTAGTAGGGACGGACGTTGAAACCTTCCGGCGTTTTCCACACCAATTTACGCTCGTAGTCCGCACCTTTGAGGTCGGCCTTGATTACCTCCTCCCACTGCTCGGTCGAAACCGGCGGAAATTCGGTAAACAACTTTTCACGTTTGGTAGTTGCCATAATAAATTAGAGATTAGTATTGAAATATGTTCAATTGCTTTTAAACTGCCCGTAAAGATATAAAATAATTGCCGGATTGTAAGCAAGAAATGCGGAAAATAGCCGGTTTGTACCAACGAAGGCTCTTTTCGGCGGAGGTTTTGGAAATGCCCGGATCATGAATGGGGCGATTTTTCGAAAAAATGCTATTTTCCGGAAAATAATGTCTGAAATCGACCGGTATGACGAATTTTTAGGCTGTTTTTTCGGGAAAAGTTGTTTTTTTATTGGTTTTTTCGAAAAATATTCGATTTTTTTCTGGAAGATGCGGTTTTTTGTGCGTTTTTGTCGTGTCGGATATTTATCTTTGTGCGCAGAAAGGATGCCGTCCGTCACCCGGGCGGAAGTGTACGGGTTTTACGGTATTCCGAGTTCATAATTCGAAGTGATCCCATGTCATTGCTCCGATTCAAAATGGTGGAGGCGGCCATCGATCACAAAGCCGTCGAAGTGAAGGCTCCCGAGGGAAGTCCTTCCGAGTATTTCGGTACGAAGGTATTCGGCCGCGAGGCCATGCGCCGGTATCTCAACAAGACGGTTTATGCCCAACTGCTCGATACGATGCAGCGGGGGACGCCGCTGACGCTCGAAGTCGCCGACGGCGTGGCTGCCGGAATGCGCCAGTGGCCGCTCGACCACGGCGCCGACCACTATACGCATTGGTTTCAGCCTCTCACGGGCGGTACGGCCGAGAAGCACGACGCCTTTGCCGAGCCGGACGGCTGCGGGGGTGTACTCGACGAATTTTCCGGAAGGTGCTTGTCCAGCAGGAGCCCGATGCGTCGTCGTTTCCGAACGGCGGTATCCGTAATACGTTCGAGGCACGGGGTTATTCGGCGTGGGACCCTACCTCGCCGGCCTTCATCGTGGGCGGTACGCTCTGCATCCCGACCGTCTTCATCGCCTATACGGGCGAGGCGCTCGATTATAAAGTGCCTCTGCTACGGTCGATTTCGGCCGTGAACAAGGCTGCGACCGAGGTGTGCCGCTATTTCGACAAGGAGGTGAACCGGGTGATTCAGTATCTGGGCTGGGAGCAGGAATATTTCTTGGTGGACGAAAGTCTTTGGGCCGTACGTCCCGACCTGATGCTGACGGGCCGTACGCTCATGGGGCATGAATCGGCCAAGAACCAGCAGTTGGAAGATCACTATTTCGGGGCGATCCCCACGCGGGTCATCGCTTTCATGGCCGATCTCGAATACGAATGCCTGAAGCTGGGCATTCCGGTCAAGACCCGTCACAACGAGGTGGCTCCCAATCAGTTCGAACTGGCTCCCGTGTACGAGGAGTGCAACCTGGCCAACGACCACAACCAGCTGTTGATGACCATCATGGACAAGATCGCCCGCCGTCATAATTTCCGGGTGTTGCTGCATGAAAAACCTTTCAAGGGAATCAACGGTTCGGGCAAACACAACAACTGGTCGCTGGGAACCGATACGGGCGTCAATCTGCTCAGTCCGGGTAAAACCGCATCGGAGAATTTGCAGTTCATTACCTTCCTGGTGAATGTGATTTCGGCCGGGCACAAGCATAACGGCCTGCTGAAGGCGGCTATCATGAGCGCCACCAACTCCCACCGCCTGGGGGCCAACGAAGCGCCTCCGGCGATTATTTCGACCTTCCTCGGTACGCAGGTTTCGGCCGTGCTGGATAAACTCGAGGCCAGCCGCAGCGATTCGGCGATCCGCTTCAATGCCAAGAACGTCTTCAAGATGAGCGGCATTTCGCATATTCCGGCTTTGTTGCGGGACAATACCGACCGCAACCGCACTTCGGCTTTCGCGTTTACCGGCAACCGTTTCGAGTTGCGTGCCGTCGGTTCTTCGGACAATTGCGCCGAGGCGATGATCGTGCTCAATACCGCAGTGGCGGACGAGTTTACGGCGTTCCGCGAGCGCGTGGATGCGCGTATCGAGGCCGGAGTCAGGAAGGAAAAGGCGATTTACGAGGAGCTCAAGAGTATGATCCGCTCTTCGCGGGCGATCCGTTTCGACGGCAACGGCTATTCGGAGGAGTGGCGGGCCGAAGCGGCACGCCGGGGGCTCGATTGCGAAACCTGTGCGCCGCGTGTATTCGACCGCTACCTCGATCCTTCGTCGGTCGAGATGTTCGCCCGCATGGGTGTACTCTCGAAGGTGGAGCTCGAAGCCCGAACCGAAGTGAAGTGGGAAACCTATACCAAAAAGATTCAGATCGAAGGTCGCGTGTTGGGCGACCTGACGATGAACCACATCGTGCCGATCGCTTCGCGTTACGAAGCTCTGCTGCTGGATAAGGTCTATAAGATTTCGCAAATCGGACAGGGGCTCGACGCTTCGGCCGATGTCGAACTCATCAAACGTATTCAGCAGCATACGGCTCTGATCCAGCAACTGACCCACGATATGATCGAAGCCCGCAAGGTGGCCAACAAGATCGAGGATCAGCGGGAGAAGGCGCTCGCGTACCACGATACGGTGGCGGTCTATTTCGACCAGATCCGCAAGCACGTGGATCGCCTGGAGGAGATCGTGGACGACCAGATGTGGCCGCTGCCCAAGTACCGGGAGCTGCTGTTCCTGCGGTAGTTGCTTCGGCTTGCCGCTTCTGCGGGCGGGAACGATAATCGGGATAATCCGGCGGATTCGCCGGATTATTTTTTAACTTTGTATGCCTCGAAAACTTCGGAGCAGAATCAATGTAAGGATTTATGTATCGCAACCTGAGTGAATTTATCGCCCGCCTGGAGCGGGAAGGCGAATTGCAGCGCGTGAGCGTGCCGGTGGATCCGGTGTATGAGATCGCCGAGATTACCGACCGCATGTCCAAGCAGCCGGACGGCGGCAAGGCGCTGTTGTTCGAGCAGACGGGGACGCCGTTTCCCGTGCTGACCAATATGATGGGTTCCGACCGTCGGATGGCGATGGCGCTCGGCGTGGAGTCGCTCGACGAACTGACGCGACGGCTCGATGATTTGTTGCAGCAGGCCGTCACGCCGAAAAATTCGCTCCTGGATAAATTGCGGATGCTGCCTTTGCTGGCCGAGATGTCGCGCTGGCTGCCGCGTACCTCGTCGTCGCGGGGCGAATGTCAGCAGGTCGTGCTGCAGGGGGAGGAGGCGTCGCTCGATGCGCTGCCGGTGCTCAAGTGCTGGCCGTGCGACGGCGGACGCTTCGTGACGCTGCCGCTGGTGCACACCCTCGATCCCGAAACGGGAATCCGCAACGTGGGTATGTACCGGCTGCAACTGTTCGATGCCCGCACGACGGGCATGCACTGGCACCTGCACAAGACCGGAGCCCGTCATTACGAAGGTTACAGGCGTGCCGGGCGGCGAATGCCCGTGTCGGTAGCGTTGGGCGGCGATCCGGCTTATACGTATGCTGCTACGGCTCCGATGCCGGACAACATGGACGAATACCTGCTGGCAGGGTTCCTGCGCCGGCGCCCGGTGAAACTGGTGAAATGTATCACCAACGATATTTATGTTCCGGCCGACTGCGATTTCGTGATCGAAGGGTATGTCGATCCGTCGGAGCCGAAGACGGTGGAAGGGCCTTTCGGCGACCATACGGGTTTTTACTCGCTGACCGATGAATATCCCCGCTTCCATGTGACGGCCGTCACGCGATGCCGTTTATCCTGCGACGCTGGTGGGCATTCCTCCGCAGGAGGACGCCTATATCGCCAAAGCCACCGAGAAAATTTTCCTGGCACCGATCCGGCTGGCCGTACAGCCCGAAGTGAAAGAGCTGACGATGCCTGTTTCCGGTACGGCGCACAATTTGGCCGTGGTGTCGATCGACAGACGCTACCGGGGGCAAGCCCATAAAGTAGCGCAGGGACTTTGGGGGGCTGGGCAGATGATGTTCAATAAATACCTCGTCATTATGGGCGAGGATTGCGACGTGCATGATCCGGACCGGTTGGCCGCCTTGTTGCGCCGGGCCGAGTTTCCGCGCGATTTGATTGTAAGCGAGGGAGTTTACGACGTACTCGACCATGCGACCGCGACGCCCGGGTTCGGCGGTAAACTGGCGTTCGACCTGACGGAGATCGATCCGTCCGCTTCGGCGGAGGCCGTTCGGCTTCCGGAGCGGTTCGAGCTGACGCCCGGTCTGGTCGAGGTCGCGGACGGACTTGCCGGGAAGTGGGGAGCCTTGCTGCTCTTTGCCGACGATGCAGTGGAACAGAAGCCGGATCTGACCGCTTTCCTTGCCCGAAATCCGTGCCGGGGGATTCGCTATGTCTTTCTTTTCGACGGACACGCCCGGACGCTGCGCCCGGACGAGCTGCTGTGGTTCGCTGCGGCCAATACCGATCCCCGGCGGGATGTGGAGTGCCGCGACGGTGTGCTGTGCGCGGATGCCCGGAGCAAGCGGCCATGCATTGCGGGCAACCCTTCGCGTTTTCCCAATGTGGTGACTTCGCTGCCCGAGGTCGTTCGGAAGGTGGACGAACGTTGGGCGGAGTATGGTTTGGGTGAGCGGCTCGAATCGCCTTCCGACCGTTACCGGACGTTGTTGTTGTCCGACAAAGCTGCGTGGTAGAGGATGGCCGGATTTTTCCAGATGCGTGAGCGCCGGGCGCTCGTGGTGTTTCTCCTGCTGGCGGGAGTGTTCGTTGCCGGGCTGCTTCTGGCCGAACGGCGGGAGAGCGCGGTATCCGCCGACCGGGTGGAGGCGGAGATGGAAGCGACGGTTGCGGCGGACTCCGTGAGGCTGTTCGAGTTCGATCCCAATACGGTGGAGTATGCCGATCTGCGGCGGCTGGGGCTCACCTCCCGCATGGCGGTCAGCCTGCTGAAGTACCGCGCAGCGGGCAAAGTGTTTCGGATCCCCGAGGATGTGGCTACCTGCTACGGCATGACCGATTCGGTCTATTTTATTCTGGAACCCTATATTCGGATCGGACGCGAGTATGCGTTGACACCTTCTCCGCGTCGGGAATATCGGGAGTATGTCCCGCAGGAGCCGAGGATGATCGTGCCCCGCGAACGATTCAGGATCGATACGGTGTCCGCATCCTATCTCGCGTCGCTCGGTTTTTCCGTCCGTCAGGCCGAGGCTATTGTCCGTTATCGGGATCTTTACGAAGGTCTTCGGGACGAAGCGGGTTTTCGGGCTTGCTATATGATCGCCGATTCGGTGGCCGATCTCTTGCTGCCTTATGTAATTTTTCCGGAACCGGAGCCCGTTCGTTCCGGATTGATCGAACTCAACGGGGCCGATTCGGCGACCTTACGCTCGGTGGTCGGGATCGGTGAGAAGAGCGTCATGGCCATTATCCGATACAGGGAGCGGCTCGGCGGATTTTACAGCGTGGATCAGTTGGCCGAGGTTCCGCAGGTCACGGAGTCCAATTTCGAGCGGATCGTGAAACAAATTTATTGCGATAGTTTCAAAATTCGAAAAATTGATATTAACTTTGCACCTCCGAGTACGCTCAAGGGGCATCCTTATTTGCCGCCCGCCGTATTCAGGAAGTTATTTAGTAAAAGACAATTGAAAGGAGGTTGGAGTACCGTCGAAGAGTTGGTTGAAGAGCACATATTAACCCCGCGTGAGGCCGAGCGATTGGCCCCGTATCTTCGGTTTACGGTACGAGAAGCCTCGAAAGACATACCGAACGGGGAGTCGGCGACGTCCGGATGGAGTCCCGCCCCGATACAAGACACGATCCATTGGAAAATAGAGTAAAAAACAATAAAAAAAGCAACGAATTATGATTATCATGCCGGTAAAAGAGGGCGAGAACATCGAGAAGGCCCTCAAGAAATTCAAACGTAAATACGAGCGTACGGGTGTCCTGAAGGAGCTTCGCCGCCGCCAGTATTTCACCAAACCTTCGGTTGCGAAGCGTATCGCCATGCAGCATGCCATTTACGTAGAGAAGCTGCACCGCGACGAGGAATAGGAAGATTTTTCCATATCTTAATTCTGATAATAGACAAGAATTTTTTATCTTGTCTATTATTTTTTTGTTGTTTTACAGCGGGTTGCTCTCTGTTTTTCCTGCAAAACTAAATTTTTTAGTTTGAAAACTATAAAAAATAGTTGTATGTGAAATTTTTTTAGTTATCTTTGTTTCAGAAGATTTTTGTGCAGGAGCCGGCAATGCGGAGCTGTGCTGCCGTTTGTGCAGGTCCTGTTTCGTTCGACTTTAACCGACATCGACTATGGAAAAGCTGACACCCAGAGAAGAGGAGCTGATGCGTTGTTTCTGGACGCGGGGCCCGTTGTTCGTGCGCGAACTGGTTGCGCTCTGGCCCGAACCGAAACCTCATTTCAATACGTTATCGACGATGGTGCGTGGCCTCGAGGCGAAAGGGTACGTCGGACACAAGGCCTATGGCGGCACCTACCAGTATTATCCGCTCGTCAGCGAGGAGGAGTTCAGCCGCAAGACGCTGAAGGGCGTGGTGAGCAAGTATTTCGACAATTCCTACCTCGGGGTGGTTTCGTCGCTCGTACGGGAAGAGAAAATCTCCGTGGACGATCTGCGCGACCTGATCCGGCAAATTGAAAGTCAAACCGAAAAACGATAGTCCTATGCCGACCTTTCTGCTTTACAGTCTGAAGGCTGCGGGATGCCTGGCGGTCTTCTACCTGTTTTACAAGTTGTTGTTGAGCCGCGATACGCTGCATCGGATGAACAGGGTGTTGTTGTGCGGAGTGTTGCTGCTGTCGTTTTTGCTGCCTTTGTGCGTAATTACCGTCGAGAAGGAGTTGCCCGGGGTATCCGCCGCTGGGATCGACGTGATTCCGGAAAATTATTTCCGGCGGGACATGGTATTCGAAAACCGAATCCCCGACGATACCCGGGACCTGATGATAACAGAGGAGCCGGAGCCTGCTCCCGAACCGTTCGACTGGGGCGTTTTGCTCGGAATCATCTATTTTGCAGGGGTATTTGCGACGTTGGGATGGACCGTATGCAACATCGTGCGGGTTGTGCGAATGACGCGCCGCGGCCAGCGCATACCGCTTGGAAACGGGAGCGTTTTGGTGTTGTCGGACCGGATTCGAGCTCCGTTCAGTTGGATGAGATACGTGGTGATGTCCGAGGAGGATTATGCCTGCGGCGGAGGGACGATCCTCGTGCATGAACAGGCGCATCAGCGGTTGGGCCATTCGTGGGACCTGCTGCTGGTCGATTTGCTGGGGTGTTTGCAGTGGTTCAACCCCGCGATGTGGCTGTTGCGTGTGGAACTGCGTGCTGTGCACGAGTACGAGGCCGACGAGCAGGTGCTCCGCTGCGGGGTCGATGCGAAAGATTATCAGATGCTGTTGATAAAAAAGGCCGTTGGCGGGAGGTGGTACTCAATTGCCAACAGCCTTAATCATAGTAACCTTAAAAACCGAATTACCATGATGTTGCGTAAAAGATCATCGAGGTGGGCCAGGGCCAAGGCGCTCTATGTCCTGCCGCTTGCGTGCCTGGCGCTCGGCGCTTTCGCACAGACCTCCTATGTTCTTCCGGAGGACAAAACTACGAAAAATTCCGGAAACGGTGAAATGCCTTTTCCTGCTGGTGCGGACGGCCTCACAGTCGGTACACCGGAAGGGGGAATGCCACCGGTCGAAGGCTCCATGGCCGAATTGCTCGCTAATCTCGAGCGTACCGCTCTCGAAAAGCAAACGGCAGAATCGGGGGCGCACACCTTTACCGGACGCGTATTTGGCCGGGACGATAAGCCTTGGGCCGGTTATGAGTTTATTTGCAGCGGCGGCCGGCGGGTTGTGACCGATGCGGAGGGCCGCTTTACGATCGTTACGGAGAAGCCGATCGTTTGTTACCTTGTCGGAGGGGAGACGGATCAGAAAGTAAAATCAGTCGGTAGCCGCTTCGGAATTCCGATGGGGACGGACATTGCCTTGGAATTTCATTTGAAAGAGTCGCTTGCTCTGACCCACCTGCCCGTATCCGATGAACCGGTAGTGTATGCGGTTTATGGCGATCCGGCAGATTTTCGCTTCGATCCGGAACATCCGCCTCTGATAATGGACGGGGGCGAGGAATTGTCGGCTGAAACGCTGGATACCTATTTGGGGTTGCCGGAACAGAAGATGATTGGTGCTTGGATGGTCAAAGGGCCGGAGGCACTGAAGGGATACGGTACGCGGGCGGCGAACGGAGTGTTGTCGATTAGGGTTCAGACCTATCCTTATACGGAGTCTTGGAGTCCGGCCGATCCGTCCTTGTGGGATCCGGAGGATTTGGAGCTTTATCTGGTGTGGGAAGGGGATGAGTTGCCCGAACAGTTTGTCGCCCGCCGCGATGCGTACATGAAAGAGGAGTTTGCCAAGTTGCTGACTGCTGATGCCGGGAAACTCGAACGACTCGGGTATAAATCGGTCGATGGTGCGGAAGAGTGGGTGACTGTCGAGGTGAGCGACGGGGCTGCCCTCATTCCTTTCTGGATTGATCTGTCGGACGAGGGCTTGTATCTGCTCGACGGTGAGGAGATCGATTACAGACAGTTGGGCGCGATGTCACCGTCGAGTATCGCCACGGCGACCCGAATGACCTCCGGCGAGGCACGCAGACGCTACGGCGATCGGGGTCGTTACGGTGCGATCGTCTATACGAGTCGTCCGGAGTCGGAACGTGTGACAATCGAAGAGAAACAGAAGCCTTCCGATTTGTATCACTATATTACGGGCGATTTTGAACCGACGGGTGTGCCCGATACTTACCGGGTGCGGCGGATCGAGTTTAGCCATTCGATGCCGTTCGAATTCCGGCCATTGGTACTGTGGAATGGCAAGGTGTCGAATATCTATCTTTTTACTACTCCCGGTATCGTTCACGAGATAGAAACCGTTCGGATCGTAACCGAGCCGGACGAAGCGACGGTCGCCAGATACGGCGTATCGGCCCGGAACGGGGTGATCGAGGTCGTTTCCAAAACGGCTTCGCGTGAGGATGATTTCGAGGTGACCGTTTATGATAAATACAACAATCCGATGCGTTATCTGAAGGGTAGTTTCCGATCGGTGGATGGTAAAAATACCTATAAGGTGAGCGGATTGAAATTGCGGAACGTGCAGGGAGTACGTCCCGGAATGTTGCCGTTGGTAGCTGTGGACGGGCGTGTGGGGTCCATCACCGATCTGGAGAAGATTCCTGCCCGCAAGATCGAAACCATACAGATTTTTTCCTGGGAGGATGTATTCCGTGACCCGGCATTAGTCGAGCGTTACGGGGATGCCGCCCGTGTCGGAGCGATTCTTGTGACGACTCGCGATGCTGCGAAACAGGCCGAAAAAGAGGCCCGGAAGTCCGGTGCGGGTGAATCTGTCGTCGCATCCGTAGCGGAGGGACCGTCGTCCGGTACGGTTCAGACCGGTAATACTCCGGTGGACGGGCAGGGCAAGGTGCGGATTTCCGAAGTTGCTGCACCGAACGATTCGTTCGTGGTTTCCGGTCACGATTTGAGTTCGATGCTCTTCCTGCTCGATGGCAGAAGGGTCGCAGCTGCCGAGGTAAAGGCTTTGAATGAAGCGGAAATCGAATCGATGTCGGTCTTGAAGGACGAATGGGCTGTCGGACGTTACGGCGAGGCGGCGGCGGATGGCGTGGTTTATGTGACGACGACTGAAGGTGCCCGGCAGTTCGACCGTCTGGAGTGTAGTTTCGAGCGTGGAAACTCTTTCCAGGAAGGTCCCGGTCTTTATCGGATCAAGGATACGGGAAACGGATTTACGATCCGTCCGCTCAATGGAGCCCGACCGCTTGTGTTGATCAACGGCCGGCAGGTCGATGATGACTATTTGAAGTCGATCGATGCGGGGAAGGTTCTGTGGGTTCGGATTCTGCAACCCGGGTTCGAATTGCTGGACCGTTATGGCGAGCGGGCGCGGGACGGTGTGATCGAGTTTACGACGAATGAATCCGGAGAACGTACGACTTTGGCGGTTTATTCGTCGAATGCGTCGGGTAAAACGCCTAATAAGATGACAGTTGTCAGGGAGCCTTCCGGCGCCTCCTCGGGGCGCACTTCTGTGTCAAAGTCGATTTCCGTGTCTAAATCGATTGCCACGTCGGCGCAGCCTTTGGAGGAAACCGTTACGTTGACCTATACGACCGGAGCGGATTCGGATTCGGTTTCAGTTGTTGATAACGGTCGTTCTCTGAAGCAGGTCGGTTTAATAGTATTGGATGGCGAGGAAATTTCTGCCGATCGCCTTTCGCAACTGGATCCCTCCCGAATCGACGCGATGACGGTATTGAAAGGAGAGCAGGGGGTCGAACGTTATGGCGAGAAGGGAGCGGAAGGGGTGATCGAGATCACGACGAAAAAAAATCGGAGCGGCGTGGCCGGCGAATGAATATAGAGAAGTTCCAATTCATAAGTGTTATTGTTCCGTCAGGGAAGCATCCTGCAGCCGCACTTAGTTGCGGGATGTTTTTTATAAAAATAGGAGCGTCCTGACGGGGACGCTCCTATTTTTATCTCCGGTCGTGGCGAACGGATTCTTTTCATACCATACGAAAAGAACATTCGTTCGGAGGGTGAATCCTTTAGTGAATCCGTCCTTCTTTGGCCTCGATGCACTCGGTTGCGTGAGGCACTTTCATCAGCCGCTCCTTGGGGATCAGCTTGCCGGTGGTTTTGCAGATGCCGTATGTCTTGTTCTCGATGCGTACGAGTGCCATTTCGAGGTTGCGGATGAATTTCATTTGATGGGCTGCCAAGCGGCCGCTCTCCTCTTTGGAGAGCGTAGTGGCTCCCTCCTCCAGCACCTTGAACGTCGGCGAGGTATCCTCCGTATCGTTCGATGCGGTGTGGGTTATCGTGGCGCGCAGGAGTTCGTAATCCGCACGTGCTGTTTCCAGTTTTTTGAGAATGAGCTGTTTGAACTCTTCCAATTCGGCGTCACTGTATCGGGTTTTTTCTGCTTCTGCCATAGTTTCAATATTTTATTTGTAATAATGTTATACTAAATTAAACAATATTCCCGTTACTTCCAAATTTTTTGCCGGAAACGTGCAGGTTCTCCTTTTTTGGTCAAATTTTGGTCACCGCGATACGGACCGGTTGCTCATCTACCTCCGACTCCACGACGAATTCGCCGCTGGGAGAAGGCACTCCTTCGATTTCGACAGCCAGCGTCTGCGAGGCGATGTAGTCGGCGAAGGATTTGAGCGCGGGAAGGACGAACTCCTGCTGTTCGATCTCCACACGGATTTTGTCCGTCACCTCGAAGCCCGAATCCTTGCGGATGTTCTGGATACGGTTGATCAACTCGCGGGCGATACCTTCGGCACGCAGGTCGTCGGTGATCGTGATATCGAGGGCTACGGTCAGCTTGCCCTCCGTAGCTACGAGCCAGCCCGGCATATCTTCCGAGGTGATTTCGAAATCGGCGGGCGTAACGAGGATCTTTTCTCCATCTACGTCCAACAGAGTTTCAGCCGACGCCTCGATCGCGGCGATCTGGTCTTGGGAGAATCCGGCCACGAGAGCTGCGATCTGCTTCATCTGCTTGCCGTATTTGGGGCCGAGGGTCTTGAAGTTGGGTTTGATGCGCTTGGTGATGAGTCCCGTCGTATTTTCGATCAGTTCGATCTCCTTGACATTCACTTCGTTCATGATGAGTCCCTTGACGGCTTCGATGCGGCGTGCGGTGTCGGCGTCGAGGATCGGAATGAGTATCTTCGTGAGCGGCTGGCGGACTTTGATGTTCACCTTGCGGCGCAGGGCCAGTACCATCGACGAAACCTGCTGGGCCATGGACATCATCTGCTCCAATTCACCGTCGATGAGCGAGGAATCGCAGACGGGGAAAGTCGAAAGATGCACCGATTCGTCCGTGTGGCGGTCGCTTACGGTGTTCAGATCGCGGAAGATACGGTCGGAGATGAACGGCGCGAACGGTGCGGAGAGCATCGAAACGGTTTCCAGACAGGTGTAGAGCGTCTGGTAGGCCGCCAGTTTGTCGTTTGTCAGACCGCCGCCCCAGAAACGTTTGCGGTTGAGGCGCACGTACCAGTTCGACAGGTTTTCGCATACGAACTCTTGGATCATGCGGGCAGCCGGCGTCGGATCGTAATTCTCGAGCGCTTCGGTAACATTCCGAACCAGCGTATTGAGTAGGGAGATGATCCAGCGGTCGATCTCCGGGCGTTCGTTCATCGGGATTTCCGGCTCCTGTCCCGTAAAACCGTCCACATTGGCGTAGAGGGCGAAGAACGAGTAGGTGTTGTAGAGTGTGCCGAAGAATTTGCGGCGCACTTCGTCTACTCCGTCCCGGTCGAACTTGAGGTTGTCCCAGGGCTGCGAGTTGGAGATCATGTACCAGCGCGTTGCGTCGGCGCCGTAGGTCGAAAGTATTTCGAAGGGATCCACGGCATTGCCCAGGCGCTTGGACATTTTGTTGCCGTTCTTGTCGAGCACCAGGCCGTTCGAAATGATGTTCTTGAAAGCCACCGAGTCGAAGAGCATCGTGGCGATGGCGTGCAGCGTGAAGAACCATCCGCGCGTCTGATCGACGCCTTCGGCGATGAAATCAGCCGGATAGACGCTCTTGAAGTAGTCGCCGCCGTGCTCGAAGGGGTAGTGCAGCTGGGCATACGGCATAGCGCCCGAGTCGAACCATACGTCGATCAGATCCGGTTCGCGCCGCATCGGTTCGCCTTTGGACGAAACCAGCACGATATTGTCCACGTAAGGACGATGCAGGTCGATCCGGTCGGTCGAGTAGTTCTCTTTGGAGAAGTCGCCCGGCTTGAAGTTCTTGTAGGGATTCTCCTTCATCAGACCGGCCGCGACGGATTTTTCGATCTCGGCGATGAGCTCTTCGACCGAGCCGATGCACTTCATCTCCGAGTAATCCTCCGTTGCCCAGATCGGCAGCGGCGTGCCCCAGAAGCGCGAGCGCGAGAGGTTCCAGTCCACCAGACCTTCGAGCCACTTGCCGAAGCGTCCCGTTCCGGTCGATTCCGGCTTCCAGCGGATCGTCTTGTTGAGTTCGATCATCCGGTCGCGCAGCGCCGTAGTTCGGATGAACCAGGAGTCGAGCGGATAGTAGAGCACCGGTTTGTCCGTACGCCAGCAGTGGGGGTAGGAGTGGGTGTGCTTTTCGATCTTGAAAACCTTGTTCTCTGCCTTGAGCATCACCGAGAGATCGACGTCGAGCGTCGGCGCGTCGGCGGCGAGCGAATCGTCGTAGGCGTTTTTCACGTAACGGCCCGCCCATTGGGAATAGGCCGCTGTATCGACGTTGTCGCGTATGAAGGTCGGGTCGAGCTCTTCGAGCAGGAAGAACCGTCCCTTGCGATCGACCATCGGCTGATTCTTGCCCGCCTTATCGACCATAAACAGCGGGGCGATGCCAGCGGCGCGGGCCACGCGGTCGTCGTCCGCACCGAACGTCGGGGCGATATGTACGATACCCGTACCGTCGGAGGTGGTCACGTAGTCGCCCAGGATGACGCGGAACGCATCGCCCGCAGGCTTCACCCAGGGGATGAGCTGTTCGTAGCGGATGCCTTCGAAGTCCGGGCCCTTGTAGGCGACCGGGTCGATTTCGAACTTGCCCTCCATCTTGGGGGTAAAATACGACCCCAGCAGTTCTTTGGCCAGGATGACAGTCTGGGGGGCATCCGTATAGGGGTTGCGGCATTTGACGCGCACGTATTCGATTTCGGGACCTACGGCCAGTGCGGTATTCGAGGGCAGTGTCCAGGGCGTGGTGGTCCAGGCCAGGAAGTAGAGATCGCCTTCGGCGCCGTCGAAGAGTTTTTCGCTCCGCTCGTCGCGGATGATTTTGAACTGCGCCGTGCAGGTGGTGTCCTTCACGTCGCGGTAGCAGCCCGGCTGGTTCAGTTCGTGGGTCGAAAGCCCCGTGCCGGCGGCCGGCGAGTAGGGCTGGATGGTGTAACCTTTGTAGAGCAATCCCTTGTCGAAGAGCTGTTTCAGAAGCCACCAGAGGGTTTCGATATATTTGTTGTCGTAAGTGATGTAGGGGTCGTCCATATTGACCCAGTAACCCATCTTGCGCGTAAGTTCTTCCCACAGGCCCGTGTACTCCATCACCGCCTCGCGGCAGGCGCGGTTGTACTCCTCGATGGAGATCGTGCGCCCGATGTCCTCCTTGGTGATGCCGAGTTTTTTCTCGACTCCCAACTCTACGGGCAGTCCGTGCGTGTCCCATCCGGCCTTGCGGTGGACGAGGTAGCCTTGCTGCGTCTTGTAACGGCAGAAGATATCTTTGATCGTGCGGGCCATGACGTGATGGATGCCCGGCGTGCCGTTGGCCGAGGGGGGGCCTTCGTAAAAGACGAAGGTGGGATGACCCTCGCGGGTGGAGATGCTTTTGTGGAACGTGTCCTGTGCGTCCCACTCTTTCAGTACGTCGGCGGCCAACCCCGGCAGATCGAGGCCTTTATATTCTTTGAACTTCATATCCTGTTGTTTTCAATCGTCGTTTTCATGGGCTGGCAGAATCCGATCCGGCCCGATTCCGCCGGACAGCCCCGAATGCGGAGCTGTTACCTGTCTTTGTCGTATTCGGCAGCGCCGGAATTCGCTGTGTGCCGCCTGTTTCGTGCGGGAAGCCGGCGGCGGATTTTACCAACATGCAAAGTTACGAAAAAATATGAATAAATAAATCCCCGGAAACAGTTTTTTATCGAGGGGCAACGAGTTGTGGAGGAAGCCGTTGCACGATTTCCTCGAAAGATTTTTGGAAGTAGTGGATTTATTCGTCGGTTGCGGTGCGGATAACGCGGGCCGGGTTGCCGGCAGCGACCGAATCGTCGGGAATGTCATGCGTGACCACGCTGCCGGCGCCGATGACGCAGCGGCAGCCTATCTTGACGCCCGGACAGACGATCACGCCGCCGCCCAGCCAGCAGTCGTCGCCGATTTCGATGCCCGCTCCCTTTTCTTTGCCCGTAGCCCGTTCCGCAGCGTTCATCGGATGCACGGCCGTCAGAAGTTGTACGCCGGGACCTATCAGGCAGCGTTGTCCCAGGCGAATCGGCCCGAGGTCGAGAAAAACGCAGTTGAAATTGACGTAGGACCCTTTGCCGATGGAGATATTGTATCCGTAATCGCAGTGGAAAGGGGCGCGGATCATGGCTTCGACCCTCGGACAGAGTTCCCGGAGCGTTGCCAGATAGGTCGCGTCCTTGTCTTTGAGCGCGACGTTGAGCCGATGGGTGAGGTGGCGGGCCCTGGCACGATCGCGTACGAGTTCCTCGTCATTTGGGGAAAACCACTCTCCGGCCTGCATTTTCTCCTTTTCGGTCATGGGAATCGGCTTTTAGTCGAAGCTCTGCATCTCGATCAACTTGGCGTAGATGCCGTTTTTGGCCATCAACTCCGAGTGTGTGCCCTGTTCCGCGATCCGACCCCGTTCGATGACGATGATTTTGTCGGCGTTGTGGATGGTCGAGAGGCGGTGGGCGATCACGATCGATGTGCGGCCTTGCAACAGGGAGTTAAGGGCGTCCTGCACAAGTTTTTCGCTCTCGGTGTCGAGGGCCGAAGTCGCTTCGTCGAGGATCAGGATTTCGGGATTCTTGAGTACGGCTCGGGCGATGCTCAGGCGCTGGCGCTGACCGCCCGAGAGTTTGGCGCCCCGGTCGCCGATGTTGGTGTCGTAGCCCGACGGACACTCCATGATGAAGTCGTGGGCGTTGGCGATTTTGGCCGCAGCGACGATCTCTTCGTGCGTCGCTCCCCGGCGTCCCATGGCGATGTTGTTTTCGATGGTGTCGTTGAACAGCACGGTATCTTGCGCAACGATGCTCATGTGGGCACGCAGGCTCTCCTGCGTGTAGTCGCGGATCGAAACCCCGTCGATCAGGATGTCGCCGCCCGTAGTGTCGTAGAAGCGGGGGATCAGCTCGCTGAGGGTCGATTTGCCGCCGCCCGAAGGACCGACCAGAGCCACTGTTTCTCCTCGCCGGATGTCGAACGAGATGCCGTCGATCACCTCCCGGCTGCCGTCGTAGGAGAAGTGTACATTGCGGAATTCGATCTTCTCGTGCAGGCCGTCCAACGTCTTGGCGTCGGGCTTGTCCTGGATTTCCGGTTCGGAATCGAGCACGTCGAAGATGCGCTCGCCTGCGGCGATACCCTGATTGATGTTGGCGAACTGGTCGATGAACGAGCGCACGGGGCGGGTGATCTGCGAGAATACGGCGATGAAGCCGACGAATCCGCCGGCCGAAAGCGATCCGTTCATGACGAGCGAACCGCCGAAGACGATCAGTACCGCGACGGCCGTCAGGCCGAGGAATTCGCTCATCGGCGAGGCTAGTTGCTGGCGGCGGGCCATCGAGAGCATCAGGCGCGAAAATTCGGCGTTGAACTCGGAGAACTTGCGGCGGATATAGTCGGTGGCGTTGTAGCTTTTGATGACCTTGATGCCCGAAAGCGATTCGTCGAGCACGCTTACCATGTCGCCCATGCGTTCCTGCCCTTTGAGGGCCGGGTGGCGCAGTTTTTTGACGATCCGTCCGATGATGAGCGCCACTACGGGCAGGAACAGGATGGCGAACAGGGACAACTGCCACGATACGAGGAGCATGTAGATCACGTAACCGATAATAAGCAGCGGATCGCGGAAGGCGACTTGCAGCGTATTGGTGATGCAGTACTGGACCACCATGACGTCCTGTGTGATGCGCGACATGAGATCGCCCTTGCGCTGATCGCTGAAATATCCGGCGTTCATCCCCATGATTTTGTTGAACAGATCGTTGCGCATGCGTTGCAGCGACCTGACACGCATGTTTTCGACCGTCCAGGCGCTCATGTAGCGGAAGAAATTGCTCAACAGGTTCATTACGATCGTACCGCAGGCGAGCAGGAGGAGCATTTTCGACATCGTGAAATTCGTCCCGAACAGTTGCGTATAGACGTAGCTCAACATCTGCGAGGCGTCGATGTCCGAGAACGAGAGCCCGTGCATGGGAAAGTCGTAAACGGGTTGGAAAACGTAGGAGTTCTTGTCGTCGAACAGCGTGTTCATGATCGGGAGGATCATGGCGTAGGTGAGCGTGTTGAACAGGGCGTACAGCAGCGCGTAAAAGAAGTAGGGGACGGCGTATTTGGAGATCGGGCTGACGAATCCCAGCAGCCGCATGTATGTTTTGAACATAAATTCCGGATCGGTTATTGTTTCGGAGTAAAGTAGGGGCAAATATAGCAATTTAATCAGGATATGCAATCCGGTTGTCCGATTTTGGGGAAAGAATGTTATTTTTGTAACAGGATAGAGTCATAAAAAGGAACAATAGACCATGGAAAATTTCAAACAGATCGATCCGGCTGAAATTACCGATAATTTTATCCGGGCCATCGGCCGGGAGTGGATGCTCGTCACGGCCGGGAACAGAGAAAGTTGCAATACGATGACCGCCAGTTGGGGTTTGATCGGGTTCATCTGGGGACGCCCCGTGGCGCAGTTCGTGATACGTCCGCAGCGTTATACGCGGGAGTTCGTCGATCGGGAGGAGAGGGCGACCCTCTCGTTTTTCTCGCCCGAATATCGTGCGGCTCTCGAATACTGCGGCAGTCGTACCGGCCGTACGGAGGATAAGATCCGCAATGCCGGACTGACGGTCGCCTGTACGGACGACGGAGTGCCCGCGCCGGCCGAAGCACGCCTGATCCTGCAATGCCGCAAGCTCTATGTCGGAAGAATCCGGCCCGAAGGGTTCGTCGATCGCAGTTGCGATACGAAATGGTATCCCCAGCACGATTATCACGAGGTCTATATTGCCGAAATCGAGCGAGCTTACGTGCGGAAGTAAGTTAAGTAGAGATAGGAGCAGGAGGTGAGTAGGGCAATGCCGTCCCGAGTTCGGGCGGCCGTGTGACCGGATAGTTTTTTAAAAAGTCTCGGGACATTTCGTCGTGTTTCGGGGCTTTTTATTCTCTTTATATGGCTTACTCTCCACTGCCCGGAACATACCCGGTATCTTCCAGCAGGTGCGCCCTGTCGTTGGCTGCGGCTACGGCCAGTTGGTCGCAGCGGTTGTTTTCGACCGTATCGGCATGACCCTTGACCCAGACGAAACGGACCTTGTGGCGGCGGTAGGAGCGCAGGAAGCGGGACCATAGATCGGGGTTCTTCTTGCCGGCGAACCCTTTCTTCTCCCAGCCGAATACCCAGCGTTTCTCCACGGCATCGACCACGTATTTCGAATCGGAGTAGATCGTCACGTCGCTGCCTTCGAATTTCAGCATTTCGAGGGCTACGCAGACGGCCAGCAGCTCCATGCGGTTGTTGGTCGTCAGGCGGTAACCCTGCGACACCTCCTTGCGGAACCGTCCCGATATCAGGACCGCTCCGTAACCACCCGGACCGGGATTGCCCAGGGCCGAGCCGTCGGTATAGATGGTGATTTCCGGCATAGTCGGGTATAAACTCCTCTCTCTGCTGTTGTAAGCCGGAGAGAGGAGTTGAATGTTTCGTGATGAGTTATTTCAAGGCCGCCAGTTGTTCCCGAAGCGCGGCGATCTTGGCTTCGGCGTCGGCCTGTTTGGTCCGTTCGTTGGCCACGACTTTCTCGGGAGCCGACGAAACGAATCTTTCGTTCGAGAGCTTTTTTTGCACGCTGGCGAGGAATCCTTCGAGGTATTCCAGTTCGCCTGCGAGTTTTTTGCGTTCGGCCTCGATGTCGATCATGCCCTCCATCGGTACGAAGTATTGCGTGGTCTTTACGAGGAATCCGACGGCCGAAGGATCTTTCTCCCGGGTGGTTTCGATCTGCGAGAGGTTGCCCATTTTCTGCAGGACGGGAGCGTATTCCGCCGGGTAGTTCTCGTCGGCGATCACCCGGAGCGTCAGGGGGTCTTTCTGCGGAATGTTTTTCTGCTTGCGGACGTTGCGGACGGCCGTTACGACCTCTTTCGTCAGTTCGAACCGGCCCAGCAGCGCCTCGTCTATCTCCCGTGCTTCGGGCATGCGCTGGACCATGATCGACTCGCCTGCCTTGCGGGGTGCCAGGTCCTGCCAGATCTCTTCGGTGACGAACGGCATGAAGGGGTGTAGCAGACGCAGCAGGTCGTCGAAGAAACCGCACGTGGCTTCCAGTGTCGGCCGGTCGATCGGGCATTGGTAGGCCGGTTTGATCATTTCGAGGTACCAGCCGCTGAAGTCGTCCCAGAAGAGTTTATACAGATTCATGAAGGCTTCCGAGATACGATAGGAGGCGAAGTCCGATTCGACCTGACGCAGCGTCTTGGCGAGCGTTTGCCGGAACCATTCGATCGCCAGACGGTTGTTTTCGCCTTGCGCGAGGGCCGGATCGACCGTCCAGCCGTTGACCAGCCGGTAGGCATTCCAGATTTTGTTGCCGAAATTGCGTCCCTGTTCGCAGAGAGCCTCGTCGAACATTACGTCGTTGCCCGCTGAGGAGCTCAACAGCATCGCTACGCGCATGCCGTCGGCGCCGAACTGGGCGATCAGGTCGAGCGGATCGGGCGAGTTGCCGAGCTGTTTGGACATCTTGCGGCCGATTTTATCGCGCACGATCCCCGTGAAATAGACGTGACCGAAAGGCTTCTCACCCCGGTATTCGTAACCGGCCATGATCATGCGGGCCACCCAGAAGAAGATGATGTCGGGACCGGTTACCAGATCGTTGGTCGGATAGTAGTATTCGATGTCTTTGTTATTCGGGCGGCGGATGCCGTCGAATACCGAGATGGGCCACAGCCACGACGAGAACCAGGTGTCGAGCACGTCCTCGTCCTGCCGCAGATCGGCGAGCGTCAGCGAGGCGTCGCCGCTCTTGGCCCGGGCTTTCTCCAGTGCCTCGTCTGCGTTGAGGGCCACTACGTAGCCGCCTTGGGGCAGATACCAGGCCGGAATGCGCTGGCCCCACCAGAGCTGGCGCGAGATGCACCAGTCCTTGATATTCTCCATCCAGTGACGGTAGGTGTTCTTGTATTTTTCGGGAACGAGCTTGATTTCGTCCTCCAGAACGGCCCGCGTCGCCGGTCCGGCGAGCTTCTCCATCGAGAGGAACCACTGCATCGAGAGCTTGGGTTCGATCGCTACGCCGGTACGTTCGGAATAACCCACGTTATTGGTGTAGTCTTCGGTTTTCTCCAACAGGCCGGCCGCGTCGAGATCCTTTTCGATCTGTTTGCGCAGGGCGAAGCGCTCCATACCGGCATAAAGCCCTACCTTGTCGTTGATCGTGCCGTCGTCGTTGAAGATGTCTATCGATTCGAGCCCGTATTTTTCACCGAGCATATAGTCGTTCACGTCGTGCGCCGGAGTAACCTTCAGGGCACCCGTGCCGAAAGCGATGTCCACGTACGTATCGCGGATCACGGGCACCGACCGGCCCACCAGCGGGACGATGACCCGGGCGTCTTCGGGCAGCCAGGCGTAGCGTTCGTCGTCGGGATTGACGCAGAGGGCCGTATCGCCGAGGATCGTTTCGGGCCGGGTCGTGGCGACGATGATCGTGCGGTCGGTGCCTTCGACCCGGTAGCGCAGGTAGTAGAGCTTGCCGTGCGACTCTTTGAACACTACCTCTTCGTCCGAAAGGGCGGTCTGGGCCGACGGGTCCCAATTGACCATGCGTACGCCCCGGTAAATCAGCCCCTTTTCATAGAGGTCGCAGAAGACCCGCAGGACGCTTTCGGTACGGGCTTCGTCCATCGTGAAGCAGGTGCGCTCCCAGTCGCACGAGGCGCCCAGCTTGCGCAGCTGTTGCAGGATCACGCCGCCGTATTTCTCTTTCCAGTCCCAGGCATGACGCAGGAACTCTTCGCGCGAGAGCGACGATTTCTCGATCCCCTCGGCCTTGAGTTTGGCCACCACCTTGGCTTCCGTGGCGATCGAGGCGTGGTCGGTGCCCGGGACCCAGCAGGCGTTCTTGCCCTGCATGCGGGCGCGGCGCACCAGTACGTCCTGCAACGTGTTGTTGAGCATATGTCCCATGTGGAGCATACCCGTGACGTTGGGTGGCGGGATGACGATCGTATAGGGTTCCCGTTCATCGGGTTCGGAATGGAAAAGGCGGTGCTCCATCCAGTAGTCGTACCATTTGGATTCGATCTCCTGCGGGGAGTATTTGTCGGCGATTTGCATGATATTGTATGCGGTATTTATAATAATTTGTACAGGATTTGCAAAGTTATGAACATTCTGCTAATATGAAATAAAATTAGGAGGAAAATCGTTATCTTTGCAAAATCTGTAATTTTTTAAAAAAAGTAGATGTTTTTCGTACTCAAAACTTTCCCGGTCAAGGAAAGGAGGAGCGAGGGGAAAGCGGTCGGGGTCGGGAGTTTCCGAAGGGAGAATTTATCCGACGATACGGAAAACACTTCGATTTTTAGCCACATAATAAAAAGAATATGAGTAAGAAGGATAAAATAAAGAATATCGACATGGACGATCTGAAGGCACTGCCCGATGTCCTGGACGGACGCCATCACGTCATTCCCATCGTAACGGGCGGGGACGAGGTGTTGGAAGAGGTCAACGTGCCCGAAATATTGCCGATATTGACCTTGCGCAGTTCGGTGCTGTTTCCCGGAGCGATCACGCCGATTACGGTCGGCCGAGAGAAGAGCATCCGGCTGGTGCGCGAAGTGAACGAGCGCAACGGATTGCTGGGGGCCGTGCTGCAACGCGAAAGCGAAGTCGAAGATCCGGCGCCGGACGATATGTACAAGGTCGGCACTGCGGCTCGTATTATCAAGATTCTGGAGATGCCCAACGGCAACCTGACGGTGATTCTAAACGGACTGGAGAAAATCGAGGTGAAGGAGTATGTCTCCACGGAACCTTATTTCCAGGCCAGCGTGACGCCGTTGCGCGACTCTTCTCCCGATGTAAAGAGCCTGGAGTTCGAGGCTCTCGTGGATTCGATCCGCGACATTGCGCTGGGTATCATCGCTATTTCGCCGGACATGCCCAAGGAGGCGGCGTTCGCCATCAAGAATATCGACTCCAAGCGGGGAATCATCAACTTCATCTGTTCGAACCTCGAGCTTTCGGACGAAGACCGCCAGTCGCTGCTGGAGTCTCCCGGTCTGCTGGCCCGTGCCCGCAAGTTGTTGGAGATTCTGGTGCGCGAGCAGCAGCTCGTCGAGCTGAAGAACGAGATCCAGAGCCGTGTCAAGCAGGAGATCGACAAGCAGCAGCGCGATTACTACCTGCAGCAGCAGATGCGCACGATTCAGGACGAGCTGGGCGAAGGTGCCGACAGCGAGCTGGAGGGATTGCGCGAGAAGGCGTCCAAGAAGAACTGGCCCAAGGAGGTGGCCGAACTTTTCGAGAAGGAGATCACCAAGCTCGAACGGCTCAATCCCGCCGTGGCCGAATATTCGGTGCAAGTTACCTATCTGCAACTGATGCTCGAGCTGCCCTGGAACGATGTGACGCAGGATAATCTCGATCTGAAATGCGCACGCGAGCAGCTCGACCACGACCATTTCGGGCTGGACGAAGTGAAAGAGCGTCTGTTGGAGCATTTGGCCGTCATCAAGCTGAAAGGCGACTTGAAATCCCCGATCCTCTGTCTGTACGGCCCTCCGGGCGTAGGCAAGACCTCGCTGGGCAAGTCCGTGGCGGCGGCGCTGGGACGTAAGTTCGGCCGTATTTCGCTGGGCGGTCTGCACGACGAGGCCGAGATACGCGGTCACCGCCGCACCTACATCGGGGCGATGCCGGGCCGGATCATCCAGACCATCAAACGCTGCGGGTCGTCCAATCCGGTCATCATCCTCGACGAGGTGGACAAGGTGACCGTAAGCAATCACGGCGACCCGTCGAGCGCACTGCTCGAAGTGCTCGATCCTGAACAGAATACGACATTCCACGACAACTACCTCGATACGGAGTACGACCTTTCGAAAGTGCTTTTCATCGCCACGGCCAACAACATCGGCAACATCAATCCGGCGCTGCGCGACCGTATGGAGATGATCAACATTCCGGGCTACATTCTCGAAGAGAAGGTGCGGATCGGCCTCGACCACCTGCTGCCCAAGCAGATGACGGCGCACGGCATTCCCGAGGGGCAACTGGTGCTGACTCCCGAGGTCGTCGAGCAGGTCATTGCGGGCTATACCCGCGAGTCGGGTGTCCGTTCGCTGGACAAGCACTTGGCGAAGATCGCCCGCTACCGGGCCAAGCAGATCGCTTTCGAGGAGGCTTATACGCCGGAGCTTACGCAGGCCGATGTCGAGAAGATTCTCGGCATCCCGAAATTCCTGCGCGAAGAGTACGAGGTCGGGGATATGGTCGGCGTAGTCACCGGCCTGGCTTGGACCGAGGTCGGCGGCGATATCCTCTACATCGAGTCGGTGCTGACCCCCGGCAAGGGCAAAGTGAGCCTGACGGGTAACCTGGGCGAGGTGATGAAGGAGTCGGCGACGATCGCCCACGAGTGGGTGATGGCGCACCACAAGGAGTTGGGTATCGATCCCGAAATGTTCGAGAAGAACGACATCAACATCCACGTACCGGAGGGAGCCATTCCCAAGGACGGTCCTTCGGCGGGTATCACGATGGTCACCTCGATCGTTTCGACCTATACGGGGCGCAAGGTGCGCGAGCGTATCGCCATGACCGGAGAGACGAC
>OGKN01000336.1_pt1 | contig 27588 bp, 21 predicted proteins | sample 1572511 | NCBI WGS metagenome assembly OGKN01 (sample SAMEA2582150, study PRJEB24529) | metagenome | reverse complement strand
CAAATGCTTATGCAGAAAGTGTTTGGAACTGGTGGTATACACTTTTGCTGCCGGGGATGATTGCTCTATTTTGTTATCTTTCTGTGGCGCAGGAGAAAAAGATAAAATACTATCATTTAATGACTATTCCCACAGACAGAAGAAAATTGTTGCTGGGGAAAATTATTTATATTGGGTACATGATTTTGTTTTCTAATGTGATTGTGTTTGCAGGAGCAACGCTTGGAGGCTTTCTTCTAACGACACATGTTCCAGTTGGAGGAGCGTTGATTGCAGTATTGTTTCTGACGGTTTCTGAGTTATGGGAGATTCCGGTAGCTTTATTTTTAAGTGAACGATTTGGAATGATTGTAAACCTGTTCGTCTGCCTGTTTATTACCGTCAGCGGTGTGGTAATATCACAAACCAGAATCTGGTATGTACTTGTCTCTGCAATTCCTATGAGGATGATGTGCCCGTTGCTTCATGTTTTACCAAATGGACTTGCCGCAGAAGCAGGGAATCCTCTTTTGGATACGGGAGTCATTGTTCCGGGAATGTGTCTCTCAATCATCTGGTTTGTTTTTGTAACGGTTCTGTTTTTGAAATGGTTTGAGAGAAGAGAGGTGAAATAAGATGATGGGAAGATCTCTTAATGCAGACTTGCGAAAGATGAAAGGAACATCTGTGATTCTGGCACACTTACTGATTCCGATTATAACCAGCGTTATATTTTTAATATATTACTTTTTTTCACCATGGAATGAAAATATGAAAGTGATTGCATTTTATCAGGCAATAGGAGCAGGACTTCCGGTACTTATTGGAATTTTTACAGCAAGTGTGATGGAACAGGAACAAAATGCAGGTGATTTTCAAAATCTGTTGTCTTTACCGGATAAACCTGCAGCATTTTTATCGAAACTGTTGATGCTACTGATTTTGTGTCTGTGCTCTATCCTATTGACAGCAATCATATTCGGAATTGGATTTGGAATAATCGCATCAAGCGATATCGAAATCATGAAAGGATGTATATTTGCAGCATTGCTGCTGTGGGGAAGCAGTGTTCCACTTTATCTGTGGCAGCTGATTCTGGCTTTTCAGTTTGGAAAAGGGGTATCCATTGGAGCAGGGATTATATCAGGACTAATTAGTGCATTGATGCTTACCGGACTTGGAGATTATGTGTGGAAATATGTATTTGTCTGCTGGACGGGTAGAGTACCATATACTTATCTGCAATCTGTATTGGGAGAAACTGGTGTAGGTGAATGGTTGTCATTCATACCAGGTTGCTTAATATTTACAGGGATTAGTATGGTATACTATTTTTGGTGGGTAAACCACTGGGAAGGAAACAGAATATCGGAATAGAATCGAGGGAAACTATGGCAAAAATACTGGCAGTTGATGATGAACCGGCAATTTTGGAAATGATAGAAAGCATTTTGAATAAGGATGGACATCTGGTTACCAAAGTAAGTAATCCACTAAAAATTAATATGGAAGAATTACATCGTTATGACCTGATTTTACTGGACATTATGATGCCTGGAATTGATGGCTTCGAATTATGCAAAAGAATCAGGGCACTTGTGGATTGTCCGATTTTGTTTCTTACGGCAAAAACGGAGGAAAACAGTCTGGTAAACGGACTTTCTTTAGGAGCAGATGATTATATTTCAAAGCCATTTGGAGTGATGGAACTTCGGGCAAGGATCAATGCACATCTTAGAAGAGAGCACAGGGAACATTCTGTCCGGATGGTTTTAGGGAGAGTCTGCATTCAGATGTCTCAAAAGAAACTGTTGATGGATGATAAAGAACTTCCGTTTACGAAAGCAGAGTACGAAATCTGTGAATTTCTGGCTAAAAACAGAGGACAGGTTTTCTCGAAGGAACAGATATTGGAAGCGGTCTTTGGCTTTGACAATGAGAGTAATGACAGTACTATAATCACGCATATCAAGAATATAAGAGCAAAATTTGCGGATTATGATTATATGCCGATAAAAACAGTCTGGGGGATTGGATATAAATGGGAAGAGTAAAGAGAAGCAATGCACTCAGCAGGATTTTTATGAGATATGTACTGGTCATGCTTGGATCATTAGTTGGTTTGGTGATTGTTGCTTGGCTGCTGCTGTGCCTTTTGATTAGTGTGGGCTGTATTTATCCGGCAAATTATGCAGAGCAAAAGATTAATGAAGCATATGATACGATTCTACGTGCAGATAAAGTGACTGCTGAGATGATTCCCGCACTTTGTGATTATGTAATCTTTTCAGAGAATGGAGAGAAAATAGGTGGAGATCTGTCAGAACAATACGAACAGATAGCATGGAATGTTGCAAAGTACGGAAACGCATCCGGGAAATATTTTTATAAAGTAATTGTAAGGGAAAATGAATATGTTGTATTGCAATATCGCCTGACACCTCAATATCATTCAGCTTTTTTGAGGGAGCATTTTATAGGACCACAGAATGTGATGAGTATTATGTCTGTGATTGGAGCGGTAGCGATTATCATCATTCCGTCCATACGTTTTGGAAAAAGAATCAAAAAGCAGATGCAGCCTGTATTAGACGCAATCGGACAAATAAAGGATCAAAATCTGGAATATGAGACATCCTGTTCCGGTATCAAAGAGTTTGATGACTGTTTATCGGCAATCGATGATATGCGAGATGCATTGCGGGAATCTTTAGAAAAGCAGTGGAAAACAGAGCAGGAAAAGAAACAGCAGATGTCTGCTTTGGCGCATGATATTAAAACACCTCTTACGATTGTACGGGGAAATGCAGAACTACTTTCAGAGACTGAACTGACCACAGAACAGAAGAAAAATATCACTTATGTTTTGAACGGCACAACACAGATACAAAGTTATGTAAAACAGTTGATAGATGTCACAAAATCATGGAATTGCAGTGATGTTACCTATACAACGGTGAGGTTAGAAGATTTTTTCGCAGATATAAAGGAACAGGCACTCGGACTGGTAGAAATCTATCACCAGAAGATAGATTGGAAGGCGGAACAAAGTGATAAAAAGGTAACGATTGCTTATGATCCAATGTTCCGGGCCGTAATGAATGTGATTCAGAATGCAGTGGAGCATACAAAAGAAAATGGAATCATTTATATTGACGCAAAGGAGCAGGATGACCGGCTGACATTCATTGTGGAGGATAGCGGATCAGGATTTACAAAAGAAGCATTATTGCATGGCACAGAGCAGTTTTTTATGGATGACACAAGTAGAAATGGCGAAGCCCATTATGGGATGGGACTATTTTTTGCAAAAACTGTGGCTGAAAAATATGGCGGAGGGATTAAACTTTCAAGTTCTGAAAATACAGGTGGGGCGAGGGTAGAAATATTTTTCCTGAGTAGTCAGGAAACAAGCTAAATAGACCGCAATTAAGCTATGTAAAAGAAATTTTACATGCTTTTATCTAATATGTAAACGGAGTATTCCTGTTAGTAGAAAATCTGAAAGAAAAGTCCTCGTCAATACCACTACAACTATTAGCCAAAAATGAGAAAATATTGATTTTGGCTAATAGAAACAGTATAATAAGTACATACTGTTTGTGAAAGGATGATGCAGATGAAGCTGATAGAGCGTAGACAGTATTTAGATAAGTTAATCAATGTACTTGGGACTCCGGATATCAAGGTCATTACCGGTGTAAGACGAAGCGGAAAGTCAAAGCTGCTAGAAGCATTTAGAGCATATATTGAATCGGAGGACCCGGATTGCAATATTATACAGATAAATTTTAACCTGCCTGATTATGACGATTTACTGACTTATCGCGCATTATACGATTATGTAAACGCATATTATGTTGCAGGTAAAGAGAATTTTGTCTTTATTGACGAAGTGCAAATGTGCAAAGATTTTGAGAAAGCAGTCAATGGACTTCATGCCAGCGAGAAGTATGATATTTATATTACCGGTTCTAATGCTTTTTTATTAAGTTCGGATTTGGCTACGTTATTTACAGGGCGTACTTTTGAAATCAAAGTATATCCATTTTCCTTTAGTGAGTATATGGAGTACTTTGGCTTGAAAGACCGCTACGACGCTTTGGATAAGTATGTGCTAGAGGGTGGAATGTCTGGTTCCTATCTTTATAAAAATCAGGAAGCAAAGTATGATTATATAGCTGATGTGTTTGATACACTGATAGTGCGTGACATACGCAAAAAATACAAGATAAGAAATACGCAGCTGATGGACAGAATTGTGGATTTCCTTATGGATAATGTGTCGAATCTTTCGTCCGCGCGTAACATTACCAATACTCTGGGAAGCATGCAGGAGAAGATACACCATACGACGGTTGGCAATTATATGCAATACCTATGCAATGCATTCGCGTTTTACAAGGTTAGGAGATATGATATTAAAGGGAAAAAGTATTTATCGAGCAACGATAAATACTATTTGAGTGACCATACTTTCCGTTATGCAAAACTTGGAACAAAGAATATGGATTACGGGCGGATACTAGAGAATATCGTGGCGATTGAGTTGTTGCGCAGAGGATATGAGGTATATGTAGGCATATTATATAAGAAGGAAATAGATTTTGTCGCAGTGAAGCGGAGTGAAAAAATCTATATTCAGGTATCTGATAATATCAGTGAAGAGAAGACCTTTGAAAGAGAGGTAGCTCCACTTTTGCAGATTAAGGATGCATACCCTAAGTATGTGATAGCCAGAACCAGGCATGATGAATATCAGTATGAGGGAATCAAGGTTATTGATATTGCGGATTGGTTGTTGGATAAATAATTCTATTAGCCAAAAATGAAAAAAATAAGAAATTGGCTAATAGAACGAAGCGAACCAAATAAAGGATAACGTATAAGGCATTGGTCATAATCGGCTGATGCCTTTTTTGTGCACCATTTTAAGCAGATATAAAGTGGTTTATAAGGAAATAATTGAAAACGGCAGAATTATATAGTATGGGAATGAATCGAATTCAGGGAACCTCTTGATGGTAAATGACAGAATCCCGGCAGGTGCAAAGCTGTACTAAAAACGTGATGTACCTTATTTGTGGAAATTTGTAAAATTACAAAAATATGACATAGAAGCCCCATTGGATAGAGAAATCTGTTTGATGGGGCTTTAATAATGTAATTTCGGCAAATAGTAGAATCCCATTGACAAAATGGGTAGAATGCCACATAATTAACTTTAAAGTAAATTACTTTTGAGTAACAATGGAGGAGCTCGATGCAGGAAGTATTCATAGGTAGAGAAAAAGAGCTTGCAGACTTAGAGGAATTATATCTGCAAGGGAGATTTCAACTATTCGTACTGTATGGTCGAAGACGTGTAGGAAAGACGACTCTTCTGAATGAATTTTGTAAGGATAAGGATGCAATTTTCTATTCGGCGGAGCAGAGCAATAATAAATTAAATCTTGAAAAATTCTCATCGCTTGTATTTCAGTTTTATGAGGAAAACAACCTGGAACCATTTTCGTCGTGGAGTAATGCGCTGTCTTACATTGATGAAAGGCAGGGTAACAAAAAACTGGTACTGGTTATCGATGAGTTTCCTTACCTTGTGAAGAAAAACAGGGCATTATTGTCAGAATTTCAACATCTGATTGACCATAAACTGACAAGCGGAAAGATGTTTTTAATACTAAGCGGAAGCTATATGGGATTTATGGAAAAAGAAGTACTTGGTTCTAACAGTCCTCTTTTTGGAAGAAGAACTGCGCAGCTTCATATGAAGCCATTTACTTATCAGACAAGTGCTAAGTTTATGACTGGTTTTTCTGATGAAGAAAAGCTTATGCTGTATGGTGCATATGGTGGAACACCATTATATTTGCAGCAAATAAATGAGAAGGAAAGTTTTGAGGAAAATATTAAGAGAACCTATCTGAAAGTAACTTCTTATCTTTATGAAGAGGCATTGTTACTATTGCGTCAGGAAGTGCAGGAACCGGGGGTATACAGTGCGATAATAGAAGCGATTGCAAGCGGATATACCAAAGCAAACGAGATTTCCACAAAAATCGGCGAGGACTCTGCCAAGTGCCTGAAATATATTAAAATATTGTGCGAACTTGGAATCCTTCATAAAGAAACACCATTTGGAGAAAAGGAATCATCCCGAAAAACGATTTATGGCATCTCAGACTTTATGTTCCGATTCTGGTACCGATATGTATTTACCAACAGAACATTGATTGAAACCGGAGCACAGCAGGTAGTATGGGAAAAACGAATTAAGCCGGATTATTGCAGTTATATGGGTCTGGTTTTTGAAAAAGTCTGCATGGATTATCTGAATTCGAAGAATGCGAGAGGAGAACTGCCAATATTATATACCTCTATCGGAAGATGGTGGGGAACCAATGCTGCAACGCACGGTCAGGAGGAAATTGATTTAATTGCAAATGACGGAAAGGATTATCTTTTCGGAGAGTGTAAGTGGCGCAATGAGAAGTTGGATATTTCTGTATTAAAGGATTTGAAAGCAAAAGCGGATGTGTTCCGTATAAACAGAAAGAATTCTTACTATGTACTTTTCTCAAAATCCGGATTCACAGAGGCTGTTCTGAATGAAGTGAGGTCTGATGACAGTATTTTGTTAGTGGATTTGGCAGAGCTTATGACTTCCTGTTAAGCTCTGAATATTAAACGACAGAATCGCGAAATGGAAGAGTATCGTAGTCCTTTGGAGACGAAAAAGGTGCGATGCACAGTAGAAAAGAAGGGAAAATAACGGTATGGGAATGACTTTATCTATGGAGGAAAAGGTGCAGACAGCAGCTGAGGCGGTGATCCATGCACCTGCAACTGACGAAACGGTAACGGGCAGGATAGTGCATGCAGAGGATTTTGATCCGCTGTTTGCCATGTCCGAGGAGGATTGTGTCGAAGGGTTTATAAAACGTGAAATGCAGCGTGCCGGGATCACGGAAGAACAGAATCTGATCCCGGAGGATATGCTGCGCAGAAAAAACATACTGAATGCCGTTTTGGCGGTTCTGTTATTCGTATACATATCTCTGTTTTTCTTTCATTTTCCGATGAAAACTTATGTGATCGGACTTATCATCCTGGTGGTATATGCATTTTTGACCAGCCGTTATCAGCTGATAAAATATTTGAAAAAGGAGATCAGATCCAGATCCCAGGAGAAAATCTCGAATATTGTCATGAATGTGAAGGCATCCATGGTGCCGGATTACAGCAAAAAGTTAAAATGGGCTCTCATGGCGGTGGCTGTGGCAGGCTCACTGCTGTTGTTCAGTAAGCCCAGAATCTTCTATGAGCAGGCAGATGACGGATATTATGTGCGATTTTATGTCTATGGTCTGACGAATATGACGACGGCGACCATTCCTGATACCTATCAGGGGGAGAAAGTAGTGGGCCTGCGCGGCAACACCTTTTCCAATATGCCCTTTTTAACAGAGGTAACGCTGCCGGACAGCATTACAGAGATCCGCGGGCAGGCATTTAAAAACTGCAGAAGCCTGGAACGTGTCACATTGCCGGAGCATCTGACGTATCTGGGCGGGGAAGCTTTTTACCATTGTAGCAGTCTGGAGGAGGTAAATCTTCCGGCGGGACTGACGGAGATCCGTGGCAACACCTTTGAAGAATGTAGCAGCCTGCTGCGCATAGAGATCCCGGATAACGTGACCAGGATCGGCGGACACGCGTTTTATGGAAATACCAGTCTGGAAGAGGTGGTGATCTCCCCGGACAGCAAGCTGCAGCAGATCGGGTCTTCTGCCTTCCGGTGCTGTGATTCTCTGCGGGAGATCACACTGCCCCGGGGCGTATCTGTCAATGAACGTGCTTTCAAGGAGACACCTGTAAGGATCGATTACTATGAATACTAAATCTATTCACTTGTTATATGTGCCGACCATGGCATGTAACATGCAGTGCCGGTACTGTTATCTGGAGGACCACACCGTAGATACCCTGCGGGGCGGAGATTGCCTGGAGACCCTGCAATATGCCATCGCGAAATTCCGTGAAGCGGATGTGGTACCCTTTAATATTTCCCTGCACGGCGGCGAGGTGACCACTTTGCAGGAGCGGGAATTCCACGACCTGATCCAATATATCAGCAGTTACTATCAGAAAAACCGTGAACTCATCACGGATGCCGGCTTCCGGGTGGGGCATCCCCACATCAAGACGAATCTGTACGGACTGGACAGACATATCGAGACCATCCGTGAGTTCAACGTGTCCATATCGGGCAGCCTGGATCTGCCGCTTTCCCTGCATGACAAATACAGGGTGACTAAAGGCGGAGAGGGCACATTGGAACGGATACTGGATAATATCCGACTGCTGGAGGAGATCCCTGACAAGAAAAAAGTATCTGCCACGATCTTTCGGGAGCATTTCGAACAGCTGGATCAGATCATCGAGGATATCAGATTCCTGGACCGTAACACATGCCTAGACATGAATGATTTTAATTTTATGATAGGGTTTGACTACAATTCCTGTGGCCTGCTGCATCACATGAGTGAAGAGGAACAGCTGATCTTTTACCGGCGGATGCACGAGGCTTTTGACGGGACCAATCTGGATGCCGGGGTCAACGGTGCATGGTTCGATGAGTTCGGACCGGAATACTGCACCAACTGCGATAATTGCGGAGAGAAATTTTTCCTGTTGGAGCGTAACGGAGACATCTATTCCTGTGTCAGAGGTCAGAAGAACGAAGATTTTTACTATGGCAATATCTACCGTGACACGGTGGACACCATTTTGAAAACCGCTGCACGCAAGATCTTCCAAAACCATAATAGACAACCGTTTCCCGAGGAATGTGCGAGGTGCGCTTACCTGTATCTGTGCAAAACGGGCTGTCCTTTTGTGAAAAACGTATATGGATCCGGCAAAAGCTACACCTGCCTGCTGCAACAGCAGATGTACCGGGATCGCGGCTATGCCCCGGATGCTTCTGCTGACGAGACGGCATATGAATATGTGACGAAGATGCGCCTCGAGGAGCCGGAAAAGTATCTGCCTGCAAAAGCATCCGCAGAATATCCTGCGCTGGAACAGATCATTGCACAAGATGCGAAGCTACAATATATCTATGACAGCGGTGTGTTTGAACTGGACGTGGATGGAGACAGATATCCGCTGATCTCCCAGATCCTTAGGAAGTCCAGAGAGATCCTATATCTGACACCCATCAGTACGGTAAAGCTGCGTATGAAAAAGCATATGTTGCAGGAGGAATGCGATTATCCGGAGAACAACGCATTGTACCTGATGCTGTTGTCCGGGGATCTCGTGACTTACGGGGATGAAGGGAGAACAAAGCAGCGGCATATTGCCACACATCAGATTTATAAAGGGGTGCTGGACCATTCCGGGGACAACGAAGAAGAATGGTATGTATATGATATTTCCGGGCTCCTGCGCGAATATGCCAAGGAATATGCCACGGGCAGCCCGAACAATCTGCTTGTTACCACTACGGAGCTGAGAGACTGCCATTACCGGAAGCAGGAAAATAATGCCTATTACCATATACAGGCCATCAATCTCCCCTTTCAGAATATTGAATTTTATTATCTGACACTGGAGCAAAAGAATGACAAGGAGGCTTTCCATGAATTTTGAACCGCAGACCTATGAAGAACTGATCCGCATGAAGCGTTGCGTGGAACTGACAAAATATTATGAGGTGACAGAAGAGGAGCTTTGGGAGATCTATCATTTCCTGGAGCAGGAGCCGGAGGCTTTCATCAAGGGAGGCAGACAGAATCTGTCCCTCATCATCGGACAGAATACCGCAAAAACCCAGAAGGTGATCATGGCGAACTGTACCGACAGCAGCATTGACGGAATCCTGCTGTCGCGGACGGAATTCAAAGTGTTCCCTCATTACACACCATCCTCAGGCTCCGGCAGTAGCGGTGGTTCCTCTTCCAACAACAATAATAACAATAACAACAATAATAACAACAATAACAGATAGGACACGAAAGCAATGGCATTCATATCCGAAACACTTCAAATGCGCAGGCTTACAGAAAGCGGCATCAATATCAAGACTACTTACATCGTCGATGGCACCCTGAGGTACCGGTCCACAGACGGAACATGTCAGGATGATGTGCACAGTGGTATCCGCTGCCGCAAAGAGTATTTCCGGCAGGGGAAATTGCTCCATACGGAGAAAATCTTCGATTCCCGCATGGAGTATACCTATGTATCCGGAATGGATGAAGAGGCACAGCATACCTGTGAAAACTGTGGCTTTACCGGCAAAGTAAAGGAATTTGTGAACGGCTGTCCCTGCTGTGATGCGGCCTCCAACATTGACTACGCAGACAAGGAGCTGGGCAGCAAGCACCATTATGACCTGGTATTGCAAAGCCCGGTCTACCGGATCGTCACGGGAGTGGTAGACTACATCATATCATTCCTGCTATGCAGTCTGTGGATCATAAATACCTCCAGGACCTTCAATGGCTATGATGTGGGCAAGATTTTCATCTACAGCACAATCCTGGCTATGATCCTCTATTACTTTTTCTACCTGTGCGATGCTTATGCGGTATTGGGGCCTGTCAGACGATACAAAGAAAAACAGAACCGTCGGCAGCAGGAATTCTGGACCGGCACCGGCATCGACAAAAAGCGGTTCTATAATAACCTGAACTACGAAGCCGGCAGACGCTACTATTCCCAACCGGATGTCATTGATTACGACATTATGGACTATACCGGGCTGCAGGAGCATGTGGAGAACGGCATACTGTGCGTGGATGTGGAGTTGAAGGTCAGACTGGTGTATCTGCGAGGTGGCCGGATCACATCCGCATATCAGAAGGATACCTTCTCCCTCAGCCACAACGACAGAGTCATGACCCTGGACAGCGGGATCCACGTGATCAAATGCCCCAAATGCGATGCCAATATCGATGTGACTAAAGGCGTGTGTGAATATTGTGGGACCGAGATCGACAGCCTGCAGGAGTGGAAGCGGATAAAAAAATAAGATTTGGAAAAAATGTTGTTCACGCTCCAAAAATGCATTATAATTAAAAAATACAAAAATGTTGATGGAGAGTACATTTTTGCATTGCAAAATGTTGATTGCAAACACTAAACGTAATAGAATATGTTGATTTGAGGTGCTTTATGCTGAAAAGAAAAGCGACAGATTACATTAAAAACTGGTTAAATACAAAAGACAGAAAATGCCTGGTAGTCCAAGGAGCCAGACAGACCGGGAAGACATACATCATCGAGCGGTTTGCAGAGGAAAATTTTGAGGAGCTGGTTGAAATTAATTTCAAACAGATGCCCTCGGCAATGGAGATTTTTGCCGGAGATCTTACGGTAGACAATATGGTTATGGCTATGCGTTTCCGTTTTCCGGACAAGAAAATTATCCCCGGGAAAACTTTGATTTTTCTGGACGAAATCCAGGAATGTCAGGAAGCAATCACATCGCTCAAGTTCTGGGCGATAGACAATCGATATGATGTGGTTACCTCAGGATCGCTTCTGGGAATTGATTATAAACGTGCATCTTCCTATCCTGTAGGGTATGTTGATTATCTGAGAATGTATGGAATGGATTTCGAAGAATTTCTTTGGGGAATGGGGATTTCCGAAGATATGATAGAGAATCTTTGTGGATATCTGCATTCGAAGACAGTAATACCGGAGGCGATTCATTCGCAGATGATGAATTACTACAGACAGTATGTTGCAACAGGCGGTATGCCGGAAGTAGTACAGAAGTATATAGATACGAAAGATTTCAGAGAAGTTGACAAGGTTCAAAGAAGTCTCTTACAGGGATACCAGTATGATATAGCACATTATGCAACCGCTGAAGAAAAGGTGAAAGCAGAGAAGTGTTATCTTTCGCTTGCAAAGCAACTGCTGGATAAAGAAAACCATAAATTTCAATATAAAGAAGTCGAGCATGGTGGAAGGGCACAAAAATATTATTCAAGTGTGGAATGGTTGCTTCGGGCAGATATGGTGCAATTATGTAAGCTGGTGACAGATGTCAGATTTGATCTGGATGATTATGCAAGAGATGACTTTTTCCGGGCATATACAACCGATTTATCGCTGCTGATGGCGATGAAGGATTTTTCCCTAAAACAGCATATCGTGGAAAATACATTAGCAGGAAACTCAAAAGGCGGTATCTATGAATGTGCAATAGCGGATGTTCTTTATAAGAAGGGATATCAGATCTATTTCTATAAAAATGAGACAACGAAAAGAGAAATCGATGTTATTATCCAGAAAGACGGAAATGTGGTTCCCATTGAGGTCAAAAGCGGAAATACCAAGGCAAATTCATTAAAATGGTTGATGAAAAATAACAGAGATATATCTTATGGATACAAATTTGTGGATGGAAACATAGGTGTGAATGAAGAGGGGATCATTACATTGCCATTGTATATGATTGCGTTTATTTAATATAGCAAAAGACCATGGTGCGGGTGCCGTCAACTTCGGGTCAACTTCGAAGTGTGCCCTGTGGCAACCTCCGTAAAAAAGTTTGTAAGATTCTGTCGCATATTGTCATGTATATAATAAAGGGAGCAATTTTACATAGATTGCAGTATTCCTGAAAATATGCTATGATACTTTTAAATGAGCGAAAAAAGTAAAAAGAATCAGACAATTCAATATTATGATCAAAATGCCGCCGATTTTGTGGAGAACACGCGTAATGTAGATTTTCATGTAGTGCAGGATGAATTTATAGAAGGGCTTCCTGCAGGGGCGAAGATCCTGGACCTGGGCTGCGGCTCCGGAAGGGATACGAAATATTTCCTGGAGCATGGATATCGGGTAGACGCGATAGACGGCTCCGCGGAACTGTGCGCATTGGCATCAGAGTACACGGGGATTCCGGTGAAATGCCAGTTGTTCCAAGAGCTGGATGCATCGGAAGTGTATGACGGTATCTGGGCGTGCTCATCGTTGCTACACTTATCCTATGGGGAACTGGATGAAGTGTTATATCGCATCGAGAAGGCACTGAAGCCGCAAGGCATTTTGTACATGTCATTTAAGTATGGTGTATTTGAGGGGGAAAGGAACGGCAGATATTTTCTGGATTTTACAGAAGAGAAACTGGAGCAGCTGCTGAAAAAACATTCGGATTTACAGCAGCTGCGGAACTTTTTGACAGAAGATGTACGACCGGACAGGGAAGAAAGATGGCTGAATCTATTCCTGAAAAAGATCAATTCTTAATTGCATATCCGAACTATGTCCTCCGGGAGACAGTGACTTATCCGAATGGCGGTGTGAGTCGCTTTTATGATGATGGAGTGGACATGGTCATTATCGATGATGAAAATCTGCTCCTGCCGCGATGGCGAGCAGATTTTTCCTTATACACTGATCACAGATAAACAAAACCACTATATGAAAATATACCGGAGAGTGTTCCGATTCCTGGGATATGATCCGGAAAATATAGAGGAATGCCTACAGAGAAAATTGCAGAGAGCACTTTGTTATATCAAAGGAATAATAGAATGTGAAGATATAGTGTAAAAATTATTTCACAGTAATCAAATTATGAAAAAGTCGTCTAGATTAAAATATTAGAAGCGTACAAATTGTAAAGAGGAGTTTCAAATCAAAGAGAAGATTGTGAGTATGTGAAAAAAATCGATGAAGGAAGCATTAATGGACGAGGAGAACAACATGGCTGATGAGAAAGAAATTACTGTAGCGAATACGCATGTGCCAGATAAATTGTATGGATATGGATTGCAAGTTCGTCAGATGCTGTATGAACTATTAAATTGTGACATGGATAGTGTTGTAAGTGTTGAAAAATTTGATGATGTAGGCGTTGAAAGTGGAAATACGAGGACTGCGATACAAATGAAAAGTGCGTTGTCAAATAGAAATCCTGTTTCGGATAAAGCAGTTGACTTATGGAAAACTTTGTATAATTGGCTTCTTGCACTTAAAGAAAATGAACTTCATTTAGATGTTACATTATTTACTTTGGTTATCAATGTAAATAAAAGTGGAAAAGTTGTTACATGGTTAAATCAGGCACATGATAAAAAAGAAGCAGAAACAGTATATGGAAAAATAAGGCGAGAGTTTACAGGAGAAGATGGAAAATATATTAAGCAAAATGATTCTATAAATGATTATATAGTAGCATTTTTGGCGGAGAAAAATAAGAAATATGTATTGTATATTATTGAAAAATTTAAATTGGTTGTCATAGGCGAAGGACATACAAAAGTAGTATATGATGAATTTAGGGCTAAGACGTATATGCCATCAGATATACAGCAATTGGTTTTTGATAAAATGTTAGGATGGATTGATAAAATTACTGCGATGCAGATTGAAAACGGGCAAGTTATGCAAATTGCCAAGGCTAGATTTAACAAGGAATTGACATTACTGCAAAAAATGGTTAATCAAAATAAATGCTTGGTAGAATTAGCTCCGAACCCAACAAATACTGAAATAGAATTACAGCAAAATGAATATAAGACATATCTTAGGCAACTCCAGATAATTGATTTGGAATATGACGATCAGTTAATAGCAATAAACGATTATCTTAAAGCGGCTGCGAATAGAACTATGTGGGCCGCAAATGGTGATATAAATGAAGATGTACTAAAACGGTATTATGAAGATTTACAAGGGCGATGGAGGACAAAAAGGAATCTTATAGAAATGGATAAAGCCGAATGGGAGGAGGCGAAAAGGGGGAAATACTTATATTATATGTGTCAAAATGAAGAGATATACAATAGTATAATAATGATGCCTCGCAGTTTCAAAAATGGTTGCTATCATGAATTGGCAGATCAGCAACAGATAGGATGGCATCCGAATTATAAAAAGAAATTGAAAGAAGATGAAAAAAATGTTTAACGAATATGATAATGTACGAAATCCTATGTTGGGGGCTTATCTTTTGTGGAATTTTGTGTTGGGATATTTTTCTGAGAAGAATGAGTATCCACCAATTGAGGAGTTATTCATTGTACTACCAATGACCATGAGAACAGATATAGCAGATCAGGTTAAATCAACAAATAAAGCATCGGGGATACGAGTTATGTTAGACAAATTTATGAAAGCTGATGTTTTGAAAAACGACATAATAAGTAATCTTCATAATGATATACAAAATATGAAGGATATATCGGCTATGTCATTAGCAGAGGCAATAAAGGCTGGGTTGATATCTGTCGATGTGGAAAATAGCACGGTATTTCCATTGGAATTAAGAAAACATAATAAAGAATCAGCAAATATTTTACAAATGGGAAAGAATGCTGAGAAACTTGGGCAATGGTGCGCGGGAATAGAGTTGATCCAGATTGAAGAAATTTTGAAAGTGAGGTTTTAGAATGCAATTTCAAATAGAAAAACTAATATTGTGGCCTAAAAAACAGGAATACGCGTATAAGGATATTTCGTTAAATTTAAATTCAGTTAATGTTATAACTGGCGATTCCCAGACTGGAAAATCGGCTATTATACCTATCATTGATTATTGTTTAGCAAGTGGTGAGTGTTACATACCAACACAAACAATAAGAAATGCATGCAGCTGGTTCGGTGTAGTCCTAAAACTTGAAAAAAGTAGCGTTTTATTGGCGAGGAGAGAACCCGGTGCACAAAAGTCGACAAGTGATATGATGTTTATTCAAGGAGAAAAAATAGAAATACCTGATATACCAGAGAAAAATTCAAATTGCCAAGTAGTAAAAAGATTTTTAGATGAGCATGCGAGGCTGAGCTTTTTAGAAACAGAGGACAATTATTACGGTAGCAGACCGGCGTTTAGAGATTTGATGTCGTTCTGCTTTCAGCCGCAAAATGTGGTAGCTAATGCAAATATATTGTTTTACAAAACTGATAAGACAGATCATAGAAATAAATTAATAAATATATTTCCGTATGTATTGGGTGCTATTACTCCAGAGGTTTTGTCAGCGCGTCAGGAATTAATGGATTTACAGAGGAAGTTAAAGAGGAAAGAAAGCGATTATGAAAAATTATGTAAATTAACCATTCGCTGGGAAAATGAAATTAAAGCATGGATTTCGGTTGCAATTGAATTGGGGCTACTAGAAGAAAATTGTAGAAATATGAGTTTCGAAGAACAATTGCTATTACTCCAAGAACTTGTAAAAAATAATACAGAAGAAAAAGTTATCAAAAGCAATGGAATAATTAAGATTTCAGAAGAAATTGTGTTGTTAAGGGAAAAAGAGAATGAACTTGCCATGGAACTTGCAAAATATAAAAGTCGGCATATTGAAATGTCCCAACTGATGAAAAGTGTCTCTGAGTATAGAGATGCACTTTCGATACAAGTGGAGCGATTAAATATTACCGAATGGTTGGATGAAAAAGCGAGAAAAGAGCACATATGTCCTGTATGTCAACAAAAGTGTTCTGATAATATTCAAAGAAATATGTATCTAAACAGATTAGAAGATAACAGAAAGAAAAAGAAACAGATGGAAGAAATTCCGGCAGCATTTGAGAGAGAATATGATATGGTAAAAGGTCAGATTCAGAGATTGACGGAAGAGCTTGCCGCGGTTCAAAAAAGGATTAGAATTGAGGAAAATAAACAGAGACATCTAGAAGAGAATGATGAACATAATCCAAACAGATACACGTTGGATGGTATATCAAGATTTTTGGGTAAAATCGAATATGCTAGTGAAGCTATTGCAGCTTTGGAAGCTGATGGTGAATTATCGGCAGAGATAACAAAGCTTAGAGAAAAAATTGGAAAATTGAAAAAGATAGCAGATGAATCTGTAATTAAAAGAAAAATTGAGAATGCAATTATGAAAATATCTGTAAAGCAGATAGAATTACTAAAGCTAATGGATGCAGAGCGTCCAGATGATCCGTTCAGGTTAGATTATAAGAATCTGACAGTGGAAATCGATGGAAAAGATGGTAGAAAAGATTATTTATGGGAAATTGGTAGTGGGTCAAATTGGTTAGCATATCATATTTCCACTATACTTGGATTGCAAGAATTTTTTTCTACTTTTCAATCTTCAGTCCCTAATTTTGTTGTTTTCGATCAACCGAGTCAAGTATATTTTCCTCATAGTTCAGTTGATGATGGAGAAGTACGTAATTTGGGGGACTTGGATAGAAAGGCTGTAAAGAGTATATTTATAGCTATGGCAAAATGTATATCAGATGTTAATAACAATATGCAAATTCTTGTGTTAGAACATGCTGATTCGTCGATATATGGTGATGTGAAAGGTATTAATGAGGTATGTGTTTGGAGAAATGGGGAAAAACTTATTCCGGCAGAATGGATTGAATAAAGGATGGGGAGATATGTAGAAAAATATATACCTAGAATTAAGTTTTTGATTTAGTACAGTAAAGTCCTGATTATTGGACATATACTGTGCTAAATTCATAATAAAAGAGCTTCAATATAAATATAGTCTTTAGATTTCTAAAGATATAAATGACACACAACGCCTTTAGTGATATAATTCTAACATATATGAATTAATATTTCACGAAAGGTAAGAATATGTCAGTTTCATACAATGGTTTATGGAAAATATTGATCGATAGAAATATGTATCGCAAGGACTTAGCAGAAAAACTTAATATTAGTTCTGCAACAATAGCGAAAATGGGGAAAGGTGAAAGTGTCTCCATGGATGTATTAGAAAGGATATGTACATATCTGGATTGCAACATTGGTGACATAATGAGCTTTGAAAAAGACAATGCAAAAGAGAGTGTATAAAGTATGATTGAAAGAATATGCCCTAAATGCAGAATTCCCATGAATGGAGAGCGTTGCAGTAATCCGAATTGTGGAAGCTTAACACAAATGACATCCAAGATTTATTGGTGCGATGAATGTAATATTCCGATTTTTGATATGGATTGTCCTATATGCACTAGCAAAGGAAGATATATAGCAGCTGATATAAGACCAGTATTTCCAGAAGAAAATATGCTTATTTCTTTAATATTGACTGGGGATGCAATGCATTATCAGAAATGTTCGGTTTGGTACGGAAACAATAATTATATTATTGATGGAAAAAAAGTAAAATTATCGGTTTCCACCATAAATAAATGGTCTATAGAAAAAATTAAAGAATTAAAAGACAAGTATGACATGAATGCTGCAAAACTGAATTATAGCTATTTTGATGAATACAAAAGGGCTTTTATAGCAGCAAATACAGATAGATATAATGCTATTACAGAAGAGGCGGTTCATTATGTTCAACAATATATGGACAGATACAGTATTGATGACATGATGGTTTCTTTTAGCGGGGGAAAAGACTCCACAGTAACTTCACACATTGTAAATACAGCACTTGGTACAAATAAAGTCCTTCATGTTTTTGGAGATACTACATTGGAATTTCCATATACTATGGAGTATAAAAAACGCTTTAACAGAAACGAAGAGTCGCAAGGAGTAAGGGTTTTAACTGCTAAAAATAGAGAAAAGAATTTTGAAGAATTGTGTGATGTTGTAGGACCACCTAGTAGAGTAATGAGATGGTGTTGCACAGTTTTCAAAACCGGAGCTATTCAAAAAACAATATCATCTGCATTTAAAGATAAAACAAGCATATTGAGCTTTCAGGGAATTAGACATAGTGAATCTGTTAGCAGAAGTAAATATGAAAGAGAAAGTGACAGCCCTAAAATAACTAAGCAAAAAGTAGCATCTCCTATTATTGATTGGTTTGACTTTGATGTTTGGCTTTATATATTGGCAACAGGCATAGACTTCAATGAAGCATATCGTTTAGGCTGGACGAGAGTAGGATGCTGGTGTTGCCCTAATAATGGTGGATGGTCTGAATTTTTATCCAAAGTGCATATGTATGATCAATATGTACATTGGCATAAGCTACTTGTGGATTTTGCAACAACAATTGGAAAACCTGACCCTGAGGAATACGTATCACAGGGAGGCTGGAAAGCACGACAGGGTGGAAATGGACTTGCCGCTGCACAGACATCGGTTGTAGCGTATGAACCGTGCGCAACGGATGAAAATGCATTTAACTATGAATTACAGCGTCCTATAACGGAAGAGTTCTATGAATTGTTTAAGCCTTTTGGTTATATCAATAGGGAACTTGGAAACAAACGTTTAGGTGAGGTATATGTCTTAAACAAAGCAGGAAAAGTTGTACTTGTTCTTCAGGGAAGAATGGGAAGCACTAAGCTTAAAGTGACCATTAAAGATACACATCTTGCTGGAGCAAGAAATTTGGCGGCTGCTGAGGGAAGAGTGCAGTGTCAGCTTACTAAATATCAAATGTGTTTAGGGTGTAAAGCATGTGAAAGTGTATGCAGGCATGATGCCATTAGTGTGAAAGATGATGGTACTGGAAAGATTGCATATACAATTAACGATGAGAAATGTAAGCGTTGCACGGAGTGTGTTAATCATTTTAATGCAGGCTGCTACATGAGAAAAGTATTATGTATAAAGAGGACTTAATATGGCAACAAACACAAAAATAAAAATAAGACTTCAAGGTCATGAAAAATTTGCGTTAAGAGATGGGTGGCTTACAAAGGGGCTGAGTATTATAGACAAAAGACCAGATGCTTTTTTGGGAAGTGAGGGACCTGATCTTTTTGGCATTGGAAATAATATGGTGAAGTCCCTTAGATATTGGATGAAGGCATTTAAACTTATCGAAGAAAATTCGGGCATAGGAGCAAAACTTTCTGAACTTGGAAAAATCATTTTACAGAATGATGTATATCTAGAAAAAAATTTTACTTTATGGATTCTGCATTCGCAAATTACAAAAAATATTGCAGACGCGACTACATGGTACATGTTCTTTAACAAATGCAATGTAATAGATATGGAAAAAGATGAGATAGAAAAAATTTTGTATCGTGAAATATCTCAATATGTCATGGGACAACCTTTTTCTGAAAACTCGTTAAAGAACGATGTAGATGTTCTGCTGAACATGTATAGTAAGAATAAAGTGAACAGTGATCCTGAGGACAAAAGTCAGTCTCCTTTTGCAAATTTAGGTCTCGTCAAAAATACAGAAAATCTTTATTCTCAAACAAGTCCTAAGAGACGTGATATTGATGAATGGGTAGTGCTGTATGAATTAGCAGAAATGATGCGGGATAAAAACGAAATATCTATAGAGAGAGTATTGAATGGAACATGCGGTATTTCACATATCTATCAGGTGAAACCGGTTCTGGCAAATGAATTGCTTGATCGGCTGGATGCTGCTGAATACATTCGTGTAGACAGAACGGCTGGATTGGATATGATATATCGGACAAAAGCTTTCACAACAGAGAGCGTAATGGCGGACTATTATAAAAGATAAAAGAAACGAGAAGAGTGCAGATGGCCATTAAGAGTTTAAATGAAATCATAAAATTTAATAATAGCTTTAAAACATCCATAAATTTATACCTTAGTTTGAATAAGGCGGAAAAAGTATTAAGCTATATTCCAACAAAATCATCTGTTAATTTTTTGGATGGCTATATGCAGGCAACCATAAATAATAAGGAACAGGCGACTCTGCTTGTAGGACCTTATGGCAAGGGAAAGTCACACTTATTATTAGTATTGCTTGCTATTTTATCAATGGAAAGAACTGGTGAGAATACTCAAATAATAGAAGAGTTAGCTGACAAAATTTCTGCTGTAGATGAATTGGGAGAACAGGCAGCTTCTGATGTAAAATTATTATGGAGTAAGAATAGATTTTTACCAGTTATAATCAATGATACTACTGGTGATTTAAATCAAGCATTTTTATTGGCATTGAACGATGCTTTAAAAAGAGAAAAATTGGTTGATTTGGCACCCGATACATACTATTCGATTGCATTAAACAGGATAGAAGACTGGCAAGAAAATTATCCGGAGACCTATCATGATTTTATTACAGAATTAAAAAGCATTGGAATAGAACACAAAGAATTTATTTATGAGTTGAAAAGATATTCACGGACAGCGCTAGATACTTTTATTAGTGTATATCCAAAGATTACATCTGGAAGTATATTTAACCCATTGGCTGTATCGGAAGTATTGCCGCTGTATAAAAGTGTTAGTGAACGTCTGGTAGAAGACTATGGGTTTTCGGGAATTTATATAGTATTTGATGAGTTTAGTAAGTTCATCGAGGGACTGACGGATGGTAATGTCGGAAATAACATGAAGTTACTTCAGGACATGTGTGAATTGGCAACGGATTCATCAAATGCGAAGATATTTATTACGATGATTGCACATAAGAGCATAAAAGAATATGGCAAATATCTATCCAGTGACATTATTAATGCATTTACTGGAATAGAAGGTCGTATTGTTGAAAAGCATTTTGTTACGTCATCCAAAAATAATTATGAACTGGTATCACATGCAATTATTAAAAATTCTAGAGCTTTGGGGCAAATACCGAATGCTGGAAAAATAGTAGGTCCCACAGCTTTAGAAAATTATTATCAACTACCGGTATTTAATTGCAATTTTGAAAGAAAAGATTTTGATGAAATAATATTAAAAGGATGCTATCCCTTAAATCCACTTGCAACTTATTTACTTCTTAATATTAGTGAAAAAGTTGCACAGAATGAGAGAACATTGTTTACTTTTATTTCTAATGATGAACCTAACAGTATGGCTCGATATGTCTTAGATCATGATAAGTCAAAGGACTGGGTGATTGGTGCAGATCTGATTTATGATTACTTTAGTGGCTTATTTAAAAAGGATGTCAATAATGAATTTATTCATAACATATGGTTGGGCGCGGAGGTAGCACTTTCAAAATGTTCTTCGGAAGACGAGCGAAAAGTGATTAAGGCTATGGCTGTCATCCAAATTGTAAACAAAGAGGATGAAGTGCTGGCAAATGAAACATATTTAAGCTTGGCGGTACGACTGAAGGAAGGCACTTCTGTATTAGAAGCGCTTACGCAGAAAAATATTATATACAGAAAGAAATCTACAGGAGCTTATGTATATAAGACGCAGGCTGGAATTGAACTGAGAACTGAAATTAAAAAGCTTAAAGAAATTAAGGGAAATAATGTAAATTATGGAAAGGCATTATTAGATATAAATAGTGCTTATTATGTAGTCCCTAGAAAATATAATGCAATGCATTCTATGACGAGATACTTCCAACATGAGTATATGGAAGCAGAGTATTTTCTTAATGTAGAATCTGCAGAAGTATTTTTTGATTCTCAAATGAAAGCAGATGGTAAGGTTATAACTTTATTCAGCAGAAAGGCTATCCAACAAGACGCTGTAATAGAAAAGGTAGAGGAGTTAAGACGTAAGAATCTCGTAGTAGTGGTCCCTGAGAAAAAGATATCATGTGAGAAAGAATTAGTAGAATATGAAATATTGCAGGATATTAGAAAAAACTCATTCTTATCGATTAATAGTGATATTGCAAAAAGGGAAATTCCGCTTTTAGAAGAGGATATTATTGATACTGTACGCAATAGATGTACAGAAGTATATCTAGAGGATAAGAATTGTAAGGTATTAGCATTTGATGGAAAGCATGTAGTTGAATACAAGGCAAATCAAGAGGAAAATGCGGTAAATAGCAGTTGTGAACTGGTATATTACAAAACACCTGAAATAAATAATGAAATAATCAACCGAACCACGATAGAAAGTGCACAGACAAAAAAATCTCGATTGAACATTATAGCTGAACTTCTTTCGACGAAAGGGGAGGTAGAGCCACAGTTTTATAAAGGAACAAACCAAGAAGCCACTATTTTCAGAGCCCTGTTTGATAGAACAGGAATTATTGATGATACAGGGGAGAATTATATAAAAGAAATTTTAGCTCTTCTTGACAAATTTATTGATGAATGTGGTGTAGAAAAACATTCTTTGAAAGAAGCGATTGCATTATTGACATCGGAACCGTACGGCATGCGTATGGGGGTAATCCCGATATATTTTGCATATGTGTTGTCAAGACGACATGAGGATATTGTGGCATATTATGCAAAGGGTGAAATACAAATAACCCCAGAAGTTGTTGTCAATATGTGCGAACATGCGGCAGACTATTCGTTGTTTGTTTCGAGAGAAGATTACCTGAAAGAAGAATATATAAGGCAAATGAACGAATTGTTTTCAGTAAATGAGAGCATAAACCTTACGGATAACAGAATTAAAAATATAGTATTATGTATGCAGAGATGGTTTCGTTCCTTGCCGCAGGCAACGCGGAATTTGGCTGAAATATCGGATTATCCAAATCAGGAAGTAAGTGTAGGATTAAAAGTATTTAAGAAGATACTGCAAAAAGTAGAATACAATCCTTATGAAATTGTATTCGATACACTTCCTAAAGAACTAAGCGCCGGTTCTTATCAAGAAGCATATGCAAAAATTGTCAATTGTAAAAACTCCTATGATTTGTATCTTAGCTGGGTGATAACATTATCTGTATCTAAAGTATATGATACTTTTGACCGGAAACGGAAAAATGACTTATATCATGTTTTGAAAGAATGGTATGAACAGCAAAGCAAATTATCAAAGCAGGGATTGCATAGTGGGCGAATCACGAATTTTATGTCATGCATAGAAAAACTGGATGTATATGATGATGCGGAAGTGGCAAAAAGAGTCGTAAAGGCATTATCGGATATATACATTGAAAATTGGAACGATGGAGCATTGGATGAATTTTCCCAAGCTCTTAGTGCAGTAAAAGCAGAAGTGGAAACTATCCATGATGAAAAGAATGAGGGTCAGAGGAGACTTACATTTGTAGGTAAAAATGGAAAAGTAATCGAAAAGTATTATGAAGCAGTCGATGAAAGGACAGGAGCCATTTTAAGAAATATTTTAGAAGATACCCTGGATGAATTTGATGATTTGAGTGTCAATGACAGGGTAGGGATATTGCTTGAAATGATTGAAAAGGTGATAGGGTAAATGATTTATTTAGATAATGCTGCAACTACATATCCAAAACCGGAATCGGTATATGATGCTATGGATAGAGCAAACCGAGAATTATGTGTTAATGCTGGGCGAGGCTCTTACAAAAAGGCACGTGAAGCAAGCAAACTGATTTCCGATACCAAAGCGATGCTGAGGGGACTTGTTCATGCGGATATGAATGTTGCAGTAGTATTTACCCCATCCATCACAATAGCACTTAATGAAATTATCGGTGGAATTAAGTGGCAGACAAATGATGTGGTATATGTGTCACCTTATGAACATAATGCAGTGGCAAGAACATTGCATCTTATGACAAAAAACCATGGTATTGTTATCAAAAAAATTCCGCTAGTGGATGGTGGACTTGATGTCGATATTGAAAAAATGGCGTACGAATTTTCTAAAGAGAAACCTAAAGCAGTGATATGCACACACATTAGCAATGTTACAGGATATATATTACCTATTGCCCAAATATTTGAAGAAGCCAAGAAATATGGTGCTATTACAGTGCTCGATACAGCTCAATCATTGGGACTTGTGCCGGTAGATATTAGGAGTATTAGAGCAGATATAATTGCATTTGCAGGGCATAAAACATTATATGGTCCGTTTGGCATTGGTGGATTCTTAAATATAACTGGCGTGTCACTTGAAGAGACTATAGTTGGTGGAACCGGTAGTGATTCTTTGAACTTAAATATGCCGGCTGGTGCGGAGGCACGATATGAATCATCAAGTACTAATATCAATGCAATTGCCGGACTGAACGCAGCATTAGAAGTATTGAATCCACCGCTATTATTGGAGAAAGAAAAAGAGTTATCTAACTATTTAAAGAAGGAATTAGAGGAATTATCCAATATAAAAATATATCTACCGAAGGAAGAACAGGACCATGTCGGAATCTTTTCGATTATGGTTGATGAGTACTTGGCGGATGATGTTGGTACAATTTTAGATGAAGAATTTGATTTAGCGGTAAGAACTGGATATCATTGTGCACCTTGGATTCATGAATATTTGGGAGATATTCAAATGAAAGGAACAGTGAGAATTAGCTTGGGACAGTTTAATACAAGAGAAGATATTGATAAGTTAATAGACGCATTAAAAACTTTATAAGTAGAAATTTAAGGAATTTCATTTTAATTGTGGGAGGAACAGGTTGATGAGCTTTCAAGATTTAGACATACATATCAGATATCGTTCAGAAATTCATAATTTTCCTAGGGACTTTTTGATTCCCGTATTATCTCAGACAAAAATTTATAAGAGAGGAACGGGGTATTTTAGCACGACTTCATTGATTCAATTATCAGTGGGGCTATTTGAGATGGCAAAAAATGGAGGTAAAATTCAGGTAGTTTGTTCTCCAAATTTAGATAAAAAAGATATTGAAGCGATTGATTACGGGTATAGAAGCCGAGAAGAAGTCATTACAGAAGCATTACTGAGAGAAATAAATGAGCCAGTGACTTATTTTGATGAGGAGAGGCTCAACTTGGTGGCAACTTTGATAGCTAATGGGAGCTTTGATTTGAAAATAGCCTTTTTGCAAGATGATGATGGATTCAGATTGTACCATGAAAAAATAGCGGTTTTTATAGATGCTGAAGGAAATCGTATAAGCTATGCTGGATCTGTAAATGAATCAGAAAATGGTCTTGATGGTAATTTTGAGTCATTGTATACATTTTGTAGTTGGAAAGATCCAAGTCAGATAGAGGCAGTACAAGTAGCAGAAAATGATTTTGATCAAATGTGGAATGATAATACAATTAAACTCCACGTAATTGATTTCCCCAATATTGTAATTCAAAAATTAATGCAATATAAAAAGCCTTCTGGTATTAATTGGGATACGGATGAAAGAGAATATGGGTATAAAGCATATTTGAAAAGCTGTCAGAAATTCAGAATTCCGGATGGAATTCGATTACATGATTACCAAGAAGAGGCAGTTCAAGTATGGCAAGCAAATGGATATAAAGGAATATTCGATATGTGTACTGGTTCCGGGAAAACATACACGGCGCTATATGGAATGATTCAACTATCGAAGTCGCTCGATGAAAAATTGGCTGTGTTTATAGTTTGTCCGTATATTCATCTGGTAAGCCAATGGGAAGAAGATGTAGAAAAATGGTGCTCAGTACCAATTATTATTGCTCACTCTAAATCGCCAAATCGTGAATGGAAGAAAGATTTGATGATGGCTTATAAACGATTTCGAAGGGAAGGGAGTCCATTTGTATGTATAACAACGAATGATTCGTTTGCGGGAGAAGAATTACAGCAGTACATTGTACGATTTAGTGAGACACAAAATGTGTTATTGATTGTTGATGAAGCACACAATTTTGGCTCGGCTCAAATGATAAATGTGATGCCATGGAATATACCATATAGAATTGCATTATCTGCAACTATAAAACGTTATATGGATAAGACAGGAACAAACAAAATCAATCAATTTTTTGGAGAAAAATGTATAGAGTATACTCTTGAACAGGCTATTGCAGATGGAAATTTAGTTCATTATGATTATATACCAATTCCAGTAGTATTATCTGAGTATGAACTATTGAAGTATAAACAATTATCTCAAAAGTTAAAGAAATATATTGTTGTAAAAAATGGGAAAATGAAAATTTCTGAAGCGGGAAAGCCAATCATATATGAACGAACAAGACTTCTTGCAGGCGCAGAAAATAAGATTGGCGTATTAATAAATTTGTTTCAAAAATATTATACGGATAATAATATTTTAGTATATTGTGGAGCAACAAGTGTTGAAGATGAAGATACCGGCGAAAGTGTGCGACAGATAGATCTTGTCACTAAACGATTGCAAACGGAATATCATATGTCAGTGAAACGATTTACAGCAGAAGAAAACTTGAAAGAAAGACAGAATATTAAAATGTACTTTGCTCAAGGAATGTATCAAGTAATTACAGCTATTAAATGCTTGGATGAAGGTGTTAATATTCCAGGTATAAAAACAGCTTTTATCATGAGCAGCTCGCGAAATCCGAAGGAATTTATACAGCGACGAGGCCGGCTTCTAAGAAAAAGTGATAATAAGAAAAAAGCAGTGATATATGATTTTGTTACGTTACCTAGAGATTTAGATAATGTTGTCCCAAATGATATAGAAGAAGACAAAACAATAATCGTTGGTGAAATTGCTAGAATGGTTGAATTTGGCAGGTTAGCAGATAATCCAGAAGTAACAGATGATCTGGTAAATCAAATAATGACAGCGTATGACTATTTCTTTGATGCTGAAGAGGAAATGGAGAAAATGGAGGAATACTATGGTGAATAATGGTGATTTGGATGAACAATTATTAAGAAAAATGTTTAATGTTATACGAACAGCTGAAATAAAAAACATTAAAACTCAAAAAAAAGATGATAAGGGAATGATTCGATCCATAGAGACGTATGTTATTGGTAAAGTAGAAGAGGAGATGAAGAAAAATGAAAATTAGGAGTATTAAACTTCACAACTTTATGCGGTACAAAGGCGATAATGAACTCTTTTTTTCTACAGATAA
>OGKN01000329.1_pt1 | contig 28145 bp, 24 predicted proteins | sample 1572511 | NCBI WGS metagenome assembly OGKN01 (sample SAMEA2582150, study PRJEB24529) | metagenome | reverse complement strand
GAGACATGTGTATCGCATGCTCCGGGAGTTCGTGGATTTTGCCAATGTATTTCACGAACTCTCAAGTTACAACATCTCTGTGCTGATAGTACCACTTGTAAAGTCCTGTCGGAATCGGTATAATATAAGTAATTGGGAGGTAAAAATATGTTGCTTACATTAGTACCGCTTTTTGATGAAAATATGGCCGTATGTGCCTATTCCTTTTTTACCCAGAGGGAGAATTTCCTGTTGAATCCTCTGTTGCTTGGAACCGCACAGTTCGACGGGGCATCCCAGATCACGGGTCTGGAACTGATCCAGAAAATGGGTATTGATACCTTGTCTCAGGGAAAAGAAATCTTCGTACCGATCAGCAATATCTCGATTTTTGCGGATATTCCGGAGCAGTGCGATGCACCTCATGAAAAAATTGTCCTTTTGATCGATAATACCATTCCGCCGATTGAAATGTATGTCAATCGTCTGAAGGAATTGAAACAGCAAGGCTATAAACTTGCCATTCGTAAGCTTGCGGTCAGTGATTTCGAAAATTACAGAGAAGTCCTGAAGCTGATGGATTATGTCCTTCTGAATAACCGTAAAATAGCCATTGATAAAGCCAAGATTTATTTCGGAAAATTATTTCCGAATATCAATCTGTGTGCCGGTAATATTGATACCATGGAGGACTTCGAGAGACTGAAGGAGACCGGCGGATATCGTTTCTATGAGGGTAAGTTCTATCGTGTTCCCATTACGAAGGGACAGACAGATGTGGCACCCTTGAAGGGCAATTATATTGACCTGCTGAATATTGTGAACAGCCCGGATTTTGAACTCACGACAGCGGCGGATATCATCAGCCGTGATACTGCACTCACGATCGATCTGCTGAAAATGGTTCAGCCATTGGCTGTAAATTCGGAGATTACGTCTATCCGTCATGCGGCTGCCATGCTGGGACAGCGGGAATTGAAAAAGTGGATCAACACGGCAGTAGCCAATGCTTTGTATGCGGATAAGCCGAATGAGGTTACCAGACTTTCTCTGCTTCGTGCCAAATTTGCCGAGAATCTGGCGGAAGCGTTTGGCCTGAAGGCGCAGAAGGATGAATTGTTCCTGATGGGATTGTTCTCCGTGCTGGATGTGATCCTCGAGAAACCCATGGCAGAGGCTTTGAAGGTGGTCCATGTGGCTGGCGAGATCAGTAATGCACTGATCTACCGCATCGGCGTACTGGCACCGGTGTACGATTTTATGCTGCAGTATGAGACAGCCAACTGGGCGGAGGTATCCCGCCTGATGCTATTAAAGAATATTGATATGAATACAGTATATGAAGCCTATACATCGGCGTTGAAGTGGTATCGCACCGTACGTTGATTGTATTAAAAAATGTACTTGTGTTTTGTATACATTTATGTTATTTTCTTGAATGACTTGTAATTATATCCTCCGGCAGTTCAAAGGACGCCAGATGGAGGAATAGTAGCAAAGGCGCAAAAAGCGCGGAAAGGAAATTTCATATGAAAAAAAACAAGACACTTGAGATGGTACAATTGGCCGTACTCATCGCGATCATGCTGATTCTGGCATTTACCCCGCTTGGGTATCTGCGCATCGGACCGTTAGCAATCTCCCTGATGACCATTCCCGTAGTCATCGGTGCAATGATCTTAGGACCCGCAGGCGGAGCCGTACTGGGACTGGTATTCGGACTGACCAGCTTTTACCAGTGTTTCGCAGGAGATCCTTTTGGAGCAGCGTTGGTAGCAATGAATCCGTTTTTCACTTTCCTGGTATGTATCCCTACCAGAACTCTGATGGGATGGCTGTCCGGTGTGATCTTCAAAGCACTGTGGAAGATCGACAAGACGAAGACCGTATCTTTCTTTGTGACCGGTCTGCTGGGAGCATTTATGAACACTCTGTTCTTCATGTCCACCCTGATGATCTGCTTCGGTCATACCGATTATCTGCAGAGCCTGAACGCAACCGGAGCAAATCTGTTCGCATTTGCCGTGGCATTCTGCGGTATCAACGGAGCACTGGAAATGCCCATGAGCTGTGTAGTAGGCGGTGGTGTTGCCAAGGCAGTCAGCGTAGCACTGAAGAAGAACGCAGCGATCGAAGAGCAGTAATCGGATTTGAGATTGACAGGAATGAAAAATAAATAGCAAAGAAGATAAGACCCCCGGGAGAATGGCGAGACGTCATAGCCCGGGGGTTGTTATATAAAATAATAAGAAAATGATTCAGAGGGTATTCGAACTGCTTCGTTAGGGAAAAAGGTCTGATGCGTTCCATCCCAAAATGCAGGTACTTGACAATTGACGAGGCTGTAGAATGGTTAGCAGGGACTACAAGGTCTCCCACATTTTCCGCAGAGCTTCAGCCGTGGCACCGACATTGCCCTGGATCATGGGAGCGGATCCGCCGCCTTTGGCCTGAAGTTCCTGCCGCATACGGGTCGCCAGCTCCTGACAGTTACAGGAGGAACTGCCCACGATAAAGCGGTAGCCGTTTGCATCGTCTCCGGCAAAGATGCCGCAGTAGCCGGAATATTTTTCGGTCAGGGAATTGACGGCATTACGCAGGGCAATGGCATCCAGTTCGCCGACGAAGAGAAGCACGTGACAGGTCTCTTCCGGGGAGGGAAGTGCATTCATCTGTACCTTCAGAAGTTCTGCCTGTAAAGCATTGGCACGTTCTTTTTGCTGGCGTGCATCCTCTTTGGCCCGGACAACGGCATCGGCCACTTCCGGCTGCTTTGCGGACAGCAGAGAGGAGATGGCCCAGACGGAATCCTGTTTTTCGGTATAGTCGGCCAGAGCACGGCCGCCGCAGAGAATATTGATACGGACACCGCCTCTGTGGCTCTGGACATTCACGATCTTGATGAGACCGATCTGACCGGTAGTATCCACATGGGGAGCACAGCAGGCGCACAGATCCACGCCGGGGATCTCCACGATGCGGACATTTTCCGTGAGAGCCAGCTTACTGCGATAATTTAAGTTCACCAGTTCTTTGGAGGAGGGCCAGCTGATGTTGACCGGAAGATTTTTCCAGACGTAAGCGTTGGCTTCCTGTTCGATAAGGCGCAGTTGTTCCAGAGAGACTTCCCCGTTCATATCCAGTGTCACTTCTCTGTCACTTAAATGAAAACCCACATTTTCCAGACCGAAATGGGAATGCAGCAAGCCGGAGATCATATGCTCCCCGGAGTGCTGCTGCATGAAATCAAACCGGCGGTTCCAGTCCACATGACCGGTGACTTCAGTGCCTGTGGGAAGCTCACAGGTCATTTTATGATACAGGATGCCCTGCTTAATGCTGACATCCAGTACTTCCTGACCGTTTAAGGTGCCTTTATCGGCGGACTGGCCGCCCTCTTCCGGGAAAAATGCGGAAGCGTCCAGAACGATCCTGTAATATCCCTCTTCCTTGTCGGGAACACATTCCATTACCACAGCGGTGAAATCCGTCTGATGTACATCTTCATAATAGAGTTTGCGGGTTCCCAGGGAGTTCATTTGAGCATTTTCGATACGATCCATAGATGCCTGTCCAATCTGCTGTAGGAAAACAACGTTTTGTGATAATTGAAAAATAGAAAATACATATCTATTCTATATCAGACCCGGTGGAAAAAGCAATGGAAATTGTAAGCTTTTACACAGCTTTGTCAGATTCTCCAAGGAGTATCGGGATTGCGGAGAGGTTTTTTGTAGGTTTTTACGCAGACAGGGTCTATTGCGACGCATTTTTTTTTATGATATAATAAATCGATTAAGCAGTAGAGAAACACACTGGAAATACAAACGTCGCAAAAAGCGGCAGAATGTGAGGAAAGAATGAAGGCATTTTTGATTTTGGAAGATGGAACGGTGTTCGAAGGAACGCACATCGGTGCAGATAAAGAGATCATCAGTGAAATCGTATTTAACACATCCATGGCCGGATATCTGGAGGTCCTGACGGATCCGTCCTATGCAGGACAGGCTGTATGCATGACATACCCCCTGATCGGTAACTATGGCATATGCAGGGATGACTGCGAGTCGGAGAGACCCTGGCCGGATGGATTCATCGTCAGAGAGCTTTCACGTATTCCCAGCAACTTCCGCTGTGACTGCACAATACAGGAATACTTAGAGGAGAACGGTGTGCCCGGTATCGCCGGTATCGATACCCGTGCGCTGACCAAGATCCTGCGTGAGAAGGGTACCATGAACGGCATGATCACCACCAACGAAGCCTATGACCTGAACGAAGTACTTCCGAAGCTGAAGGAGTACACCACAGGCAAGGTCGTGGAAAAGGTGACCTGCAGGGAAAAATATGTGGTAGCGCCCACCACGGAGCTGGCACAGAACGGACCTCTCTCCGGTGCAGCGCGTTTTGATAAAGAAGCTTATGAAAAAGGTGTCAGAGAGCCTAAGCCGGCACTGGTAACGGAGCTGTCCGGACAGGGACTGAAGGTAGCTCTGTTAGACCTGGGAGCTAAGAAAAATATCGCCAGATCCCTGGCAGAGAGAGGCTGTGAGGTGACCGTATACCCCGCTGGAACTCCCGCACAGGAGATCATTGATGATAATCCTGACGGTATCATGTTAAGTAACGGACCGGGAGACCCCAAGGAGTGTACCGGTGTGATCGCCGAGATCAAAAAGTTATACGATACCGAGATCCCTATTTTCGCAATCTGTCTGGGACATCAGCTGATGGCTCTGGCTACCGGCGCAGATACCCATAAAATGAAATACGGACACAGAGGAGGCAACCATCCGGTAAAGGATTTGATGACCGGAAGAGTATATATTTCCTCTCAGAACCACGGCTATGTGGTAGATACCGATAAACTGGATCCGTCCGTAGCGGTTCCCGCATTCATCAATGTCAACGACGGTACCAACGAGGGTCTGTCTTACACCGGCAAGAACATTTTCACCGTACAGTTCCACCCGGAAGCATGTCCGGGACCCCAGGACTCCGGTTACCTGTTTGACCGGTTCATTCATATGATGAGAGGAGAGAACTAAGATGCCCAAGAATCCTAATGTAAAACGAGTAATGGTAATCGGCTCCGGTCCTATTGTCATCGGACAGGCAGCGGAATTCGACTATGCAGGTACCCAGGCCTGCCGTTCCCTGAAGGAAGAGGGAGTAGAGGTAATCCTGGTGAACTCCAATCCTGCGACCATCATGACCGATAAAGATATCGCAGATAAGGTATATATTGAGCCCCTGAACGTAAAGGTTCTGGAGCAGATCATTATAAAGGAAAAGCCCGACAGCATTCTCCCCACCCTGGGAGGACAGGCTGGTCTGAACCTCGGCATGGAGCTGGAGGAGTCCGGTTTCCTGGCAGCTCACAATGTAAAGCTGTTAGGTACTACCGCAGCTACCATCCGTAATGCGGAAGGCCGTCAGGAGTTCAAGGATCTGATGGAGCGTATCGGCGAGCCCTGTGCAGCATCCAAGGTCGTTGAGAACGTGGAAGACGGTGTGGAATTTACTAACACTATCGGCTATCCCGTGGTACTGCGTCCCGCTTATACCCTGGGTGGTTCCGGTGGCGGTATCGCACACAATCAGGTAGAACTGGAAGAGATCCTGGAGAATGGTTTACGTCTGTCCCGTGTAGGACAGGTACTGGTAGAACGTTGTATCGCAGGCTGGAAAGAGATCGAGTACGAAGTAATGCGTGACAGCGCAGGCAACTGCATCACTGTATGTAACATGGAGAACATCGACCCCGTCGGTGTGCATACCGGAGACAGTATCGTAGTAGCTCCTTCCCAGACCCTGAGCGACAAGGAGTACCAGATGTTACGTACTTCCGCTCTGAAGATCATTAACGAACTGCAGATCACTGGTGGATGTAACGTACAGTTTGCACTGCATCCCACCAGCTTTGAATATTGTGTTATCGAGGTGAATCCCCGTGTCAGCCGTTCTTCCGCACTGGCAAGTAAGGCGACCGGTTACCCCATTGCGAAGGTAGCAGCGAAGATCGCACTGGGCTTTACTCTGGATGAGATCAAAAATGCCATTACCCACAAGACCTATGCCAGCTTCGAGCCGACACTGGATTACTGTGTCGTGAAGATTCCCAGACTGCCTTTCGATAAATTTATCACTGCAAAACGTACTCTGACCACACAGATGAAGGCAACCGGTGAGGTTATGAGTATCTGCAATAACTTCGAGGGAGCACTGATGAAGGCCATCCGTTCCCTGGAACAGCATGTGGACTGCCTGCGCAGCTATGATTTCAGCGCACTGTCCGTAGAAGAACTGTTAGAGCGTCTGAAGATTGTGGATGACCAGCGCATTTATGTCATTGCGGAAGCAATCCGTAAGGGCATCAGCTACGAGCAGATTCATGATATTACCAAGATCGACTTGTGGTTCATCGACAAGATCGCTATTCTGACCGAGATGGAGCATGCACTGGAGACACAGCCCCTGACGGTGGAACTGCTGAAGGAAGCCAAGAGAATCGAGTTCCCGGATAACGTCATCGCAAGACTGACCGGCAAGACCGAGGAAGAGATCAAGAAGATGCGTTACGACAACGGCATAAAGGCTGTCTACAAGATGGTAGATACCTGTGCTGCAGAGTTCGCAGCATCCACTCCTTACTACTACTCTGTATTCGGCGGCGAGTGCGAAGCCAAGGAGACCACCGGACGCAAGAAAGTCCTGGTACTGGGTTCCGGTCCTATCCGTATCGGACAGGGTATCGAGTTCGACTATTGTTCCGTACATGCTACCTGGGCATTTTCCAAGGCAGGCTATGAGACCATTATCATCAATAATAACCCGGAGACCGTAAGTACCGACTTCGATATTGCGGACAAGCTGTATTTCGAGCCTTTGACTCCGGAAGATGTGGAATCTATCGTAAATATTGAGCATCCCGATGGTGCTGTGGTACAGTTCGGCGGACAGACCGCTATCAAGCTGACTGAGAGCCTGATGAAGATGGGCGTGCCTATCTTAGGTACCAAGGCGGAGGATGTAGATGCCGCTGAGGACAGAGAACTGTTCGACAAGATTCTGGAAGAGACCGGGATTCCCCGTGCAGCCGGCGGTACTGTATACACCGCAGAGGAAGCTAAGGCGGTTGCTAACAGACTGGGCTATCCCGTACTGGTGCGTCCTTCCTATGTATTGGGCGGACAGGGCATGCAGATCGCTATCTCCGATGAAGAGATCGAAGAATTCATGGAGATCATCAACCGTATCGCACAGGATCACCCGATCCTGGTAGATAAGTATTTACAGGGTAAGGAGATCGAGGTCGATGCCGTATGCGACGGTACCGATATCCTGATCCCCGGTATCATGGAGCATATCGAGAGAACCGGTATCCACTCCGGAGACAGTATCTCCGTATATCCGGCTCCGACTATTGATAAAGTAGTAAAAGAGAAGATCGCAGAGTACACCAGAAGACTGGCAAAGGCACTGCATGTCAAGGGACTGATCAATATCCAGTTCATTGCCATCGGTGATGAAGTATATGTCATTGAGGTTAACCCCCGCTCTTCCCGTACCGTACCTTATATCAGCAAGGTAACCGGTATTCCTATCGTGGATCTGGCTACCGAAGTGATCATCGGCAAGACCATCCGTGAGCTTGGCTACGAGCCCGGCTTACAGCCTGAGGCAGAGTATTTTGCCATCAAGATGCCCGTGTTCTCCTTCGAGAAGATCCGCGGTGCCGAGATCAGCTTAGGACCGGAGATGAAGTCTACCGGTGAGTGTCTGGGTATCGCCAAGACCTTCAATGAGGCTCTGTACAAGGCATTCTTGGGAGCAGGTGTAGAACTGCCCAAGTACAAGAACATGATCATCACCGTGAAGGATGCGGATAAGGGTGAAGCCATTGAAGTCGGAAGACGCTTCGAAAAGCTGGGATACACCATTTATGCTACCAGAAGTACCGCAGCTGCTCTGAATGAAGCAGGTGTGAAGGCAAGAAAGGTCAACAAGATCTCTCAGGAATCCCCGACCGTTATGGACCTGATCCTGGGACACAAGATCGACCTTGTCATCGATACCCCGACCCAGGGCCGCGACAAGACCAGAGACGGTTTCCTGATCCGCCGTACCGCTATCGAGACCGGTATCTACTGCATCACTGCAATGGACACCGCCAATGCTCTCGTGACCAGCATGGAGCATATGAACGATTGTAAGGAACTGACGCTGGTGGATATTGCACAACTGTAAGATATAAAATGGATAAGAACAGTGGAGTCGCGAAAGTTGCTCCACTGTTTGTGTTTGTGACAAAAACAAAGTGTTGACAAATGTCCGCGAAAGGAATAAAATACAAACAGTTAAAGACATAAAGGCTGTGAAGAGAAGAGTAGGAGAAGAGATACGTCGCAGAGAGTCCCGGCAGGTGGGAAGGGATATGGAAGGCTTCTTTGAACATGGTCTCGGAGCTTTGCACCGACTTCGTATTCGGACAGGATATCCGGCAGATGCGGACAGGCTGCAACGAGAGTACCCGTTATCGTACCTGACTATCGATGAGCGTTTGTTTGTCCGTAGTTGCAGAGGCCTGATCCCGTGAGAGATGGGCGAATTAAGGTGGTACCGCGGAAGAATGTTCCGCCCTTAAATTTTAATTTAAGGGCGGTTTTTTATTATGTCAAAAAGAGAAGAACTGATCAGAGAATATTGCAGACAGGTAAATGAAAGCCTGCATTTTATACAAAAATACATGGAAGGGATCGTTCCCGCTGGCCGATGCAGCGAAGAACTGTATTGGGAGACCAAGAAGATCAGTGAGGAACTGCAGAAGAGCAATCATGAACAGACCGCATTGATCCGGGCCTATCTGCGGGAGGCGGCACAACTGTACGTAGAGGGGGAGCCCTGGAAGACCCGCATTACGGACCGAAGACTTTGCCGTAATACGATCCTGAATCATTTACAGATGCTGGCGAATGTCAGCTTCTGGCTGAGAGAACAGGGAGAGCCACTGGCAGAGGAAGTCTGCGGATGGCTGTTAGCCCAGGAGACAGCGGATGTGCAGAAAGTCAGATCCGGACAAAGTCTGGAAGTTGCCAGAGAGATCTATCCGGCCGTGCAGAGAAAGAGAGCATAGGAGCGGTCGGCTGTAAAAGCACAAATTTGAAAATAAAATCCGTGGGGACAGCATATACTAGGCGTATGGTAAATATTGTATGATCGTAAGCCTGTATCCCGCAGGCGGATTGGAGTCTCATGTTAGAAGAACATTATCCTTTTGTTGCGCAGCCTCTTCCCTACGAATATGATGCCCTGCTTCCGGTATTAGATGAGGAAACACTTCATTTTCATCACGACAAGCATTATCAGACCTATGTGGATAAGCTGAATGCCACCCTTGCCGATTATCCACAGTTACAGCAGATGTCCTTGACGGAACTGCTCACTTCGGAGGATAATATACTTGCGTCCCTGCCGGAGGAAGCCCGGAAAAGCATTCACAATAACGGTGGCGGTGTATATAATCATCAGCTGTATTTTGACAGTATGCGAAGCCCGGCAGGACAGGAGCCCTGTGGAGCTCTGGAGGAGGCGCTGGTCCGGGATTTTGGATCGGTGAGACAATGGAAAGAACAGATGTCACAGGCAGCCACGGGGGTATTTGGCTCCGGATGGGCATGGCTTGTGAGTGACCAGGACGGTACTCTGATGGTCCTTACTACGGCGAATCAGGATGTCCCGGATCTGAAATTATATACCTCCATATTTCCCATAGATGTGTGGGAGCATGCCTATTATTTACAGTATCAGAACCGCAGGCCGGATTACGTGGAAGGATGGCATAAGCTGATCCACTGGAAAAAAGCGGGACGACGTTACGAACAGGTACTTTGCAGACTGGAAATAGCGGCCGGGGAAGCGGAAAAATTGCAAAATGACAGCCGCACAACAGAAGCGAACGACAGATAGTGTGCAACGTGCGGAACAGAAGAACAGAAAGAGGAAAATGACTATGGAGAACAGACCGATCATAAAAAAGGAACAGGTAGAGACCGTCTACGACAGCAGATTTATCAAGGTATTTGATCTGCAATATGAGCCGGGAAAACATTATTTTGATGCTACCAGAAGAGCCAAAGATAATCTGGCAGCGGTAAAGAGCGACGAAGAATTCAGACAGATGCTGCCGGATGCAGTCAGCTGCGTTGTGATCCTGAAGATCAGAGGACAAGAACCGAGACTTTGCTTAAGCCGTGAGTATCGTTACCCGGCAGGACATTTTCTGCTGAGCGTTCCGGCAGGACTTTTAGACCCGGAGGATGCAACGGAAGAAAATCCCGTATTCCATGCGGCAGCCCGGGAGCTTCGGGAAGAGACCGGCATCACACTGGAAGAGAGCGACAGCATCCGTCTGGTGAATCCGCTGGTATTCAGTACCCCCGGTATGACGGATGAGAGCAATGCACTGGTGCAGATCATATTGAACCGTGAAGAGATGCCGAAGGTAAGTCAGGAAGGCGCCGTTGGAACGGAATGTTTTGATGGTTTTCTGCTGCTGACCAAAGAAGAAGCACAGAAAATCTTAAAAGACGGCGTGGATGACCAGGGATTTTTTTACCCGTTATATACCTGGGCGGCATTGATGTGCTTTGCGACGGGAATGTGGAAATAATTTTTGAATAAATAAGACGATGAACGAAAAGCGTGTGGAGAGATCTGCACGCTTTTTTTGAAATTTGTAACAAATAGCGAAAAATTCTTCGTTATGATTAACAAAGAGGAAGCCTGTGATGAATTGCTGAATCAGGAAAAGACATTGGAGAGATTAGCGAATCCAGAACCGCAGAAAGGAGAGACAGAGGAAACGGACGGAGAGCCCCCGAAGAAAAAGAACAGCCTTATAGTAAAAACTGCTGTCCTGGTGGGAATACTGGTGATCGTCGGAGGACTGCTGTTGGGATATATGATAAAGCATAGAGAACCTACTTATCAGCAGATAGGCACAAGATACATCGATGATCCTGACTGGGGGAATGTATCTGAAATTTCGTATGTGGTAAAAGGGGAAGTAACGGCAGAGAGACTTAATGAGCATTTGAGTGAAGTGAGAGAAACGGTGGACCGGGAAGAACTGGGTACCAATGTTGTCAAGACTGTATACTACAGGAACAAGGAAGACGCCCTGGCGTGGAAGGATACACTTTCCTGAATGTAGAATGAAAGGAGCAGCTATGAAGAAGATTTTTTCAAATTACTACAAAATTATTTTGTCTGTTGTGATCCTGATTGTCCTGGTGGCACTAAAGGAGGATTACAAAACTTCTTTTGACGAAATGAGCGGAGTCCGGACGGTGGTACGTATGCTGCTCTATACGGCATGGGGATTCCTGTTGGCGACAAGGACCAGACGGGACAAAGCAAAAGGTGCGGAATATGTTGCTTTTGGCGTTGCCTGTGTGGCAGCGCTCAATCTGTTAATCCCCATCTGGAGCTTCCAGATAGCGTTTTATGCTTTTGTCGCAGGTGTTCCGGGACTCTATTTTATGGTATTTATTCTGACCGGAATATTAGGAGGTTACTTATGGGGACCGAGGGGTTACCGCATTAGGGATGAACAAAATCGTAGATGAAGTCGAGATGGATTAGTGATTGCTTTGAAAAATAAATATTGACATATATAGATAGCCGATATATATTATAGACAACGATATATATCGACTATCTATATAAGGAGGACAAAAAATGGCTGTGGACAAATCACTGATGTCGGGAAGTATGACGATGCTTCTGCTCAGATTGCTTGCGGAAAAGGATATGTACGGATACGAGATGATCGATACACTGCGGAAGAAATCCTGTAACGTGTTCGAGTTAAAAGCAGGTACGCTGTATCCGCTGTTGCATGGGCTGGAGGCGAAGGGCCTGCTTACGGTATATGAGCAGGAATATGCGGGCAAGACGAGGAAGTATTACAGTATTACGAAAGAGGGCAGAAAATTACTGGAAACCAAAAAAACGGAGTGGATGGAATATCAGTCTGCAGTGACCAGCGTTCTGGCAATGGGGGTATAAGGATGGAGAAATATTTGGAAAAACTGTTGTCACAGATCCGCTGCAAAAAAGCCAGACCCTATATCGCCGAGGAGATAAGAGACCATATAGAATGCCAGATTGAGGACAATCTTTCCGATGGAATGAGCTATGAGGAAGCAGAGAAAAATGCGGTTACGGACATGGGAGATCCGGTAGAAGTGGGGATCTCGCTGGACAGGATCCACAAGCCTAAGATTGCATGGAAGTTACTTGTGATCGTAGGAATTTTAAGCTTGCTGGGCATTCTGATACAGCAATCCATTCTCAGACAACCCGGTTATCAGGAGCTGGAAACATGGAGACAGGAAGTGTACCGCTATACTACGGAGGGGTTTGGCTCAGCCGTTGCTATTGGATTCCTCCTCATGTGTGTGATCTACTTCCTAGATTATACCGTAATTGCAAAGTACTCCAGGTTCATCGGAGGAGCTATTCTGATTCTGGGAGGGCTGCGGGTGGCAGGCTTCGGTGGTCTGGATGTCAACGGAATCGGCAACTGGGTTGGATTTGGAATGTTCCGGGTGTCGATTACTTCCCTGATGATGTTCTATGTGCCCATCTATGGAGCTATCTTATACAAATACAGGGATGGTGGGTTTATGGCACTGTGCAAAGCACTCCTGTGGCTGATCCTTCCGGTATTTATTACGTCCCGGATTCCCAGCCTTGGTGTAGCCGTCATCATGATGGTCAGTATGCTGATAGAACTTACGGTGGCTGTCTGGAAGGGGTGGTTTCAACTGCCCGTGAAAAAGACGATTATCGGCGTGTGGCTGTTTTTCACGGCAGCACCTGCTCTGTTACTGACTGTAAAGTACGCATTTCATATGCTGGAATCATATCAGGAAGCAAGGATCCGTTCCTATTTCACCGCGTCCGGAGATGCCAATTACATGACGTCTATGCTTCATAAATTTAATCAAAACATTTTACTCTGGGGCAACAGCGGCAAAGATGTGGTCGGAGGTTTGCCGGAATTCAATCAGGATTACATTTTTTCTTATATTCTGAACAGTTACGGGTTGCTGACCGGAATCTTTGTAGCCGCGCTCCTGGCGGCACTGGTAGTGTTTATGTTCGGAACTTCTGTCAGACAGAAAAATGAACTTGGCACAGTGATGGGATTCGGTTGCGGAATGATCATTTTATTAAATATTTCCCTGAACTTCGCGGGAATGTTTGGATGGATCCCGCTGACGACAACATTCCTGCCGTTCTTATCTGTTGGCAGAAATAATATTTTACTGTGTTATGCCTTGGTGGGAATTATTCTGAGTATTTACAGATACAAAGATGTATATCCAAAAAAGTTCAAGGCGTCACAGGTATCATTGCAGAAGACTATTACTTTGAAGCTAGACATGTAACACGATAATAAAATTAATGCGAATAAAAGTAATGCAAATAAAAGGTCCATGAGCAGGAAAACTGTCCATGGACTTTTATATATCGTGAGCAGAACTCACTCAATGCATTTCGCAAGTTTACGAGGGCAATACCGACAAAATCAGTATCTCCACACTCATCATATCATTCATCCGTCCGGATTTCACGGCTTCCTCGGTCTCTACACACTGCTTTACCGCATTTTTCAGCACGGAAGTCTTGAAATGGGATGCCTGTGCCACATATTTCCCGGCGGCAAAGGGCGGTACACCAATCTTGGAGGCAATGGTCTTATTGTCGTGGCCTCTGCTTTTTAATTCCTTGGTCTGGAGCAGCAGGTTACATTGTCTGGCAATCAGGAACAGTACGCGCATGGGCGGCTCTTTTAATGCCAACAGATCATAGTAAAGCTGCAATGCTTTCTGGGGCTGTTTTTCCGCAATGGCATTGACCATATCGAAGATATGGTTGGTGATGCGAGTGGTGCAGACCGCTTCCACATCCTCTGCGGTGACTACATCCCGGTCCAGACAGTAGCAGATCAGCTTTTCCAGTTCCATCTGGATATTTTCCATGTCCGTGCCGGTTTTGGAGAGCAGCAACTGTGCGGTGTTCTCGGAGATTTTTTTCCCTTCCCGGCCCAGGATACCGGCGATCCAGCGTTTCAGGGAATTCTCATCCTGTACCGTGAATTCTGCCACATAACCCTTGGATTGCACGGTCTTATACAGTTTACTCCGTTTATCCACTTCGCTTTCCGTGAACACAAAAAAGGTGGTGTCGTTGGGGCTTGCCAGGTATTCCGCCAGCTTTTCCCCACCGGCTTTGAAGAGCCCGGTATCTTTGAAGAACATAACACGGCGCTCTGCCAGAAAAGGCAATGTCTCTGCCAGATCAATGACCTCTCCCACAGAAAAATCTTTTCCCTGATAGAAATGGGTGTTCATCTCGTCCCCCTCCTGACACAGAGCCTTGCGCAGACGGGTCGTGTACTGGTTCTTCAGATAACGTTCCTCTCCGTAGAGCAGGTAGATCTGTTTGAAATTGCCGGTTTTGATGTCTTCGTTGATCCGCTGCATGAATTGATCCTTTCTGGGAAAATGCGGTTACTTCTACATTAGATTCCTAAAAGAGTATACCCCATTTCCTATTGAGGTTTCAAGGGGGGTATGCTATTATGGAACAAAACAGTTCGACCATGGACATATACGAGAGACAAAATTATGCTTGCATGATTTTGCGAACGAATATGTCCATGAGTTAAGCGCCGATTCATGAGCAAAGGTAGTCACGAAGTGACGGAAAGCGCGGCAGCGCGACTTTGCGAATGGCGCGGTTCGACCATGGGAAAGCGCGGTTCGACCTTCATACCATAAGAGGAAGGAAGAAAAAAATGAGCAGGAAAAGCGGATTCATTCAGGAATTTAAAAAGTTTATTTTGAGGGGAAATGTAATGGATATGGCAGTCGGCGTGATCGTCGGCGGAGCATTCACCGCTATCGTTACTTCTCTGAATCAAGATATCCTGACACCGATTCTGGCCATCTTCGGAGGCACGGATTTTTCGAATTTATATGTAAAGCTGGGAAGCGGCGATACGGCACCGGTATTGATGTACGGTAATTTTATCACGGCAGTTATCAACTTCCTGATCACAGCATTTGTGATCTTCTGTCTGGTAAAATTCATCAATAAGCTGGGAGACACCCTGCATCACAGAGAGGAAGCACCGGCAGTGCCCACGACGAAAAAATGCCCGTTCTGTAAGAGCGAGATCGCTATCGATGCCACAAGATGCCCTCATTGTACTTCTCAGTTAGACAAATAGGAACCGGTAATACAGATACGGCCGTGGAGGAAAGCATGGGAAAAATACACAGGAAAATAGTGGCAGCAGGAGTCTGCTGTCTGATGACAGGCATGCTGACAGGCTGCGGAAGTGATACCACGAAGATCACCGAAGGAATGCAGTTGGTGGAAACTCTGGATTATCAGGGGGCATTGAATGCCTTTGACGAAGCGGAAGCACAGAAAGAGGACAGCCGTCTGATCGCAAGAGGCCGGGGAATCGCCAGCATGGGGCTGACAGAGTATGATCAGGCCGTAGAATATTTTACACAGGCCCTGGAACTCAGTGACGGCTGGGTTCAGAACGTGGACTATGATATGAATTACTATCTGGCGGCGGCATACACCAAGAACGGACAGCCTGCGGAAGCCAAAAAGGTATACGATGCCATTCTGGGCCTGAAGCCGGAGGAAAAGGACGCTTATTTTCTCAGAGGTTCTGCAGAACTGGAGCTGGGAGATTATGAGAGTGCCAAAGCGGATTTTGATCAGGCAATCTCCATGGATCCGAAAAATTATGACCGGTTAATAGAAATCTATGAAGCCCTGGCAGCGCACGGCTACCGTGAGGTCGGTCAGGAATATCTGCAAAATGTACTGGACACAGCCAAACAACTGGATGCTTATGACAGCGGACGGATCTATTATTATCTGGGAGAATACCAGAAAGCTTATCTGGCGCTGGATGAAGCCCGGGATAAGGGAGGCGCGGACAGCTATCTCTATCTGGGAAGAGCCTATGCGGCTACCGGAGATTATAACTATGCGTCCAGTGTGTACAACAATTATCTCTCCAAGCAGGGGCCGAATGCAGAAATCTACAATGAACTTGGTCTGTGCGAAATGGCAAAAAAGGAGTATCAGAATGCTCTGGCGGCATTTCAGGCGGGAAAACAGATCGAAGGAAACAGCCTGATGCAGACCTTGTGCTTTAATGAAATTGTAGCATATGAGTATCTGGAAGATTATCAGCAGGCAGAAGTACTGATGAATGCTTATTTACAAAATTACCCGGACGACCAGACAGCCATCCGGGAGCAACAGTTCCTGTCCACCAGATAAAAAGACAATAGAATTTATGGATCAATCATTGGCAGAGTCTTCCCGGGAGGAAGATTCTGCTTTTTCTCTTAATTGCAGCAGATCCACAAAATCCAGCAGAGAAGCCAGGTTTTTCGGATTAAAATGCTGTATCACCTCTACCACATCGGATACGGTGGTGCCGGGGACACATTCCTGTCTCAGAACTTCCGGATTGTAACGATAAGGAGTCCGACCCAACAGATAATCGATGGTTACATCGAAATATTCCGCTAATTGTATTAAAGCTTCCTGATCCGGGAAGTGAATATTGTTCTCGTAATTCGAAATGGTGCCAACGGATACTTTCAGTATGGCAGCCAGTTCTTTCTGATAAATGCCCCGTTCTTCCCGCAGGGATGCCAGAATTTCACCGAAACTCCTCATAATGCCTCGCATTCTGCCGCAGATGCAGCCTATTTAAATGTTTTCTTTTAAGATTTGATAAATTCTATTTTACTATATTTTAGTTTTAAAGGAATATGAATTTAGAAATCGAGGAAAATAATGAAAAAATGCTCCTAGAATTAATTTTAACTAAAAAGTACAAATTATGCAGGAAAATATCCATTGAGAAATCCTCTCATTAACACCTATTGCTATTTTGAAGAAAGCCGGATATAATAATCCAAGAGTTAGGTGCAACTAACTAATGAGTGAATCATGTGAAACTCCTCAGAGAAAACGGAGCTGCTGAATCCGCGGACTGCCGGGAGGCCATCTTCCGGGAGGAGTTTTTCAGCCCTTATACACAGGGATGGGGGATTCACGAAAGAGAAGGTTTGGGAATAAAAAGTTTAGAATAGAGGATAAAGGAGAAGAACAAGATGAACTATTTAGAGATTGAAAAAGTCATTGGACGAGAGATTCTGGATTCCAGAGGCAATCCTACCGTAGAAGCAGAGGTAACTCTGGTAGACGGTACCATCGGACGCGGCATGGCTCCCAGCGGAGCATCTACCGGTGAGTTCGAGGCACTGGAACTGAGAGACGGCGATAAGAGCAGATATCTGGGCAAGGGTGTTCAGAAGGCTGTAGAAAATATCAATACTGTAATCAATGAGACTCTGCAGGGAATGGATGCATCCGATATTTATGCGATTGATAAGGCAATGATCGACGCAGATGGAACCAAGGATAAGTCCAGACTGGGAGCCAATGCGATCCTGGCAGTATCCATTGCCAGCGCGAGAGCAGCAGCAATCTCCCTGGATATTCCCCTGTATCGCTTTTTAGGAGGTATCTCCGGTAACAGACTTCCGGTTCCTATGATGAACATTATCAACGGCGGCTGTCATGCGCTTTCTTCCGGACTGGATGTACAGGAATTCATGATCATGCCCGTAGGTGCGCCTTCCTTCAAGGAATGCTTAAGATGGTGCGCTGAAGTATTCCACGCACTGGCTTCTATTTTAAAGGACAGAGGACTGGCTACTTCCGTAGGTGATGAGGGTGGGTTTGCACCGGCATTGAAGTCTGACGAAGAAGCTATCGAGACCATCTTAGAGGCTGTAAAGAAAGCCGGTTATGAGCCCGGCAAGGATTTCAAGATCGCTATGGATGCTGCTTCCAGCGAGTGGAAGACCGGCAAGGTGGGCGAGTACAAGCTGCCTAAGGCAGGCACCGTATTTACCTCCGAAGAACTGATCGCACATTGGAAGAAACTGGTGGAGAAATACCCCATCATTTCTATAGAAGATGCACTGGATGAGGAAGACTGGGAAGGCTGGAAGAAGCTGACCGCAGAACTGGGCGACAAGGTACAGTTAGTCGGCGACGACCTCTTCGTAACCAACACCGAGAGACTGGCAAAGGGAATCTCCCTTGGCTGTGGTAACTCCATTCTGATCAAGCTGAACCAGATCGGATCCGTATCTGAGACTCTGGAGGCCATCAAGATGGCACACAAGGCCGGTTATACCGCTATTTCCTCCCACCGTTCCGGTGAGACCGAGGATACCACCATTGCCGACCTGGCAGTGGCACTGAACACCTGTCAGATCAAGACCGGTGCTCCCAGCAGAACCGAGCGTGTGGCAAAATACAACCAGTTGCTCCGTATCGAAGAAGAACTGGGTGCAGCAGCCGTATATCCCGGCATGGGCGCATTCAACGTTCAGAATTAATTTGCTTTTACCCAAAACTATTTTGGTTTCTCTTTTTCTCTTCAGGGACTGTTCGAAAGGACAGTCCCGTTTGCGTTTTTCTTTTTTAAAAACCTTGCAACATTTTTTCTCCCATCTGTATCTAAGATAGAGCGGCAGGGAAAATGGCGTAAGATCCCGGGAACAGCAGAAGGAAGCCGCGGAAGAAAAAATACATTATTTCATATTGACTTTTCCGAAACCTATGTGATAAAATCTCACCGTTGCGAAAATAGCATAGAGACATTAGGTAAGAATTGGAAACGACACATGTGCGCACTGCTCACTGATTAACGAACAACACACATGTGTCTTTTTGCGCCCATTTTTAGAAAAGGAGGGCATCCAATTATGCCGAAAACAAGATTACAGAACATTATTTTTACCCTGATCATGGCATTCGTTATGGTATACGCTATGGTCTGCTACAACATCGCACTGGACAAGGGAGGAATGATCAACGAGATCTTCCTGTTAGCGTTCCACGAGATTCCCATTATGTGGCCCATCGCCTGTATTCTGGAGTATTTCGCAGTGGAAAAGCTGTCCCGGAAGCTGGCATTCCGCATGGTATCCCCGGAGGATAAGCCCGTTTTCATTACTTTAGCGATCTCTTCCATGATCGTATGCCTGATGTGCCCGGTGATGAGCTTTATCGCCACCTGCCTCTTCATGCACCCCGGCAACCAGATCATCGCCCTGTGGCTGCAGAAGACCGTCCAGAACTTTCCCATGGCGCTGTGCTGGCAGATCTTTTTCGCAGGCCCCGGAGTGCGGAATGTCTTTGGATTTGTTGTGGGATTTATATTGGATAGAAAAAGTATAATTGACTATCATCTGTGAGTGTGCTAACATGAGCAAATAAAGAGACAACGAAGTCCGTGGAAACGGAAAGCGTTGTCTCTTTTATTTTGTAGAAAAAGTCAGGAAATTACGAGGTGAAACCTATGAGTGAGCAGGAAAAGAAGCAAAATACAGTTGCAGAGGTGTTGGTAAAATGTCTGGAAAACGAGGGCGTGAAATATGTCTTCGGGATTCCGGGGGAGGAAAATCTGGATATGATGAATGCACTGGAAAAATCGGACATCCGGGTGATCGTGGTGCGGCATGAACAGGGAGCGGCATTCATGGCTGATATGTACGGAAGACTGACGGGAAAAGCAGGTGTGTGTTTCTCAACGTTGGGCCCCGGTGCCACGAACCTGATCACAGGCACGGCAGATGCTAATTCCGACGGTGCACCGCTGATTGCCATTACCGGACAGGTGGGAACGGAGCGGATGCATTTGACTTCTCATCAGTATCTGGATCTGGTAGAGCTGTTTGCACCAATCACCAAGCGGAGCAAACAGATCGTGAACCCCAATTCCGTCAATGAAATCGTCAGGATCGCTTTTAAATATGCGGAGAGTGAGAAGCCGGGAGCCTGTCATGTGGATCTTCCCACGAACGTGGCGAAGCTTCCGGTCAGCTCCGGTATTGCCGCACAGCCTTTGAAAAAGCCGGAGAGGGATAAGGAGTACGCATCCTTTTCCAGTATCGATCAGGCGGCGGCCATGATCTTCAAGGCAAAGCACCCGGTGATCCTGGTGGGACACAGTGCGGTGCGCAATCACGCCGGGGAGGCTCTTACCAGCTTCGCAGATGTCCTGAAGATCCCGGTGGTCAATACCATGATGGCCAAAGGCATCATTCCTTATAACAACAAATATTCCCTCTGGACCATAGGCATCCCCCAGAAGGATTACCAGAACAAGGTGCTGGATATGGCAGATCTGGTGATCGCCGTCGGTTATGATATTGTGGAATTCGCTCCCGGCAAATGGAACGGAGAGGGGAAACATAAGATTATTCATATCGACCAGAGGCCGGCGCATATCAACATGCTGTACCAGCCGGAGGTGGAAGTTGTCGGAGACATTTCCTATTCTTTACAGCAGATCCAGTACCGCAGTGACGCAAAAGAGGAGCCGGAAGAATTTCTCAAACTGCGGGAAGAAATGGTGGCGGAATATGAAAGCTATGCGGATGACACCTCTTTTCCCATGAAGCCACAGAAAATACTGTACGATGTCCGGAAATTTATGGGTGCGGATGACATCGTGATCTCGGATGTGGGCGCTCATAAAATGTGGATTGCCAGAGAGTACAACTGTTACGAACCCAATACCTGCATCATCTCCAACGGTTTTGCCACCATGGGCATCGCAGTGCCGGGGGCTGTGGCAGCCAAGTTGATCTACCCGGAGAAAAAGGTACTGGCGATCTCCGGAGACGGCGGATTCATGATGAATAGCCAGGAATATGAGACAGCCCTCAGAGAGGGGACACCCATTGTGACTCTGATCTTCTCCGATGCCAGCTATGGTCTGATCAAATGGAAGCAGATGGATCACTTCGGACACAACTGCTTTGTGGATTTCCAGAATCCCGATTTTGTGAAATATGCGGAAAGCATGCATGCCAAAGGCTACCGCGTAGAGAAGGCGGAAGACCTGCTGCCGATCCTGGAGGATGCCTTTCAGCAGAAGGTCCCCTGCATCATCGACTGTCCTGTGGACTACAGCGAAAATACCAAGCTCTCGGAGTATCTGCATGATAAGTTTGAGAAGTAGAGTTTTAACTAGAAAGTTACGCGGCTCATTGCTCGCGTAACTTTCCATTTACAGTGTAATATTATCCACCTTTTTCCATTCGAAAAAATCCCCCTTTTTGAAAATTTGCTGTCTGTTGCCTGATGGAAACTAATGGTAGAATTCAATTATCAAATAAAACAGACGGCCGTCAGTGATAATGATAAATACAAAAAACAATATTTACCTATTGGGAGGACGAGTGTATGAAGCGTAAATTATTATCTACCGTACTTGCGGTAACCATGGCAGTATCCAGGCTGACCGGATGTGGACGGAGCGGAACAAATGAAGCAACAGGAACAGGCGCTGCAACGACAGATGCCAAAACAGAGACCTATCGTGTCCGGATTCCTATAGACAGCTGCGATTTTTCCCTGGCGCATTACGAAGCAGACGGGGAAGAGGCGGATGAGAATTCTGAACACTTTTCTTTTGAAAGATTGGAAAAATACATTCTGCCACTGCTGGATGCGGCGGAGAAAGCTTACGGCGGGAAGCTGGATATCCTCCTGTCCCCCTGGAGTCCGCCGGTCTACATGAAGACCAATGGAGAGCGGAACAACGGCGGCAAATTAAAGCCGGAATACCGGAAGCGCTGGGCAGAGTATATCTGCCGTTACATTGAGGAATACCGCAGCCGCGGGCATTTGTGGCATTTCACCCATTTCCTGAAGCCGGGAGCACAACGGATAGGTGTGACCCGCTACACGGACAAGATCGAGGTGACGGCTTTTGAAAAAGACGGACGGATCGTTGTCGTGCTTTTGAATCGAACGGAGGAAGAGATTCCGGTGTGTCTGTGGCTGGGAGAATACTGCGCAGAATGGATATCGAAGGCAAAGTCCATTATGACAGCGGAGATCGAGAGATAAGAATAAGAGATATAGGTAATTACGAAAAAACAGTGGGAACCGGAAGCGGAACCCACTGTTTTTGCGCATATGCCCCGGGCGGGTTGACAGAATGGTGGAAACCGTAGTATTTTGAAACAGACCACTGTGGATAACGGTGTAGCGATAAAACCGGACAGAAAAAGTAAGTTACGACAGAAGAATGAGGATACAGACATATGAAGATCTATTTGGTACGGCACGGGGAGACGGACTGGAATCAGGCTGGTCTTTTGCAGGGGCAGACGGATATTGCACTCAATGCCCAGGGACTGGAACAGGCACGAGAGGCGGCGGAGCGGTTAAAAGAGGTTCCGTTTGAAATTGCATTTTGTTCACCACTGATCCGGGCGAAGCGCACGGCAGAAACTATCATAGGCGATCGGAAGATCACCCTCACCACAGACGAAAGACTCAGAGAACTGAATTTCGGTCCCTGGGAAGGCGTGGACATCCGGAGCATCAAGGATGCTGCCAGCCAGCCTTTTACTAATCCGGGCAGCTACATTCCCCCCGTGGGAGCAGAGAGTTTTGCACAGCTGTATAAAAGAAGCGGTGAATTCGTAGATCAGGTATTGCTGCCATTAGAAGGTACATATGAGACTGTGCTGGTGGTGGCCCACGGCGGGGTGAACCGCAGTATTCTGAATCCCGTTCTGAATATTCCCGTGGATGATTTCTGGCGTGTGCATATGGGCAACTGCGCAACTGCGATTCTCGACTGTACAGATGGAAAGCTGTCCTTGCTGGAATATACGGATAGCCAAAGCGCTAATACGAAGAGCAGACTGCTGTGAAGAAAGTCCAATATGAAAAAATCCTACATCGGATATATTCGCAGAATGCGGTTTCGCATGGCTCTGAATGGTTATCATGATGGAAAGGTGAGAAGTTAAGAATGCACATAGACAGAGAAGATATGCTGGAACTGACCAGAAGAATGACCGTGTCCCGCAACTGTTTTTCCAGAATTGCAGGAGCCTATATGGACGAAGAAGGGTTTATTGACGGTACTTTTAATACTCATTTTCTGAAGTTGTCCGGAAGCGAAAAAGAGAAAAATCTGAATATTGCCAAGACGGTGCCCTATTCCAATACCAATGTGAATCTGAAAAACTACCGGCTGGATCAGGGAGCCCGGAAACCGGGCAGCATTATGCAGTTATTGGAGGCATTACGGCAGTGCGAACTGAAAAATGATGCATTATTGTACTCCCTCTATGAATATATTGGGGAGAGATACCAGCCGGGATATCCTTATGCCGTTTATCTTTTCTTCGGCAGCTACGATGTACCCACCAAGGGAAAAGACAAAGAGAACCAGTGGGAGTCCGAGGAAGTCTATCAGTTTCTCATCGGCACGATCAGTCCGGTGACCGGAGACTACGAGGCCGGAAAACCGGAGGCGGGATTTTTGTACCCTGCCTTTGCCAACCACAGCACAGACATTGACGGTATCAATATCTATCAGGCGGAGGAAGGGGCACAGTTATTTGCAAAAATACTGGGCGTACAGGCTTGACAGAAAGGTATTTCTTCCCTATAATACGCTCTGGAACAAAATGAATAACCGGTCATAAAACCCGTAAGGGAGTGGATTTTTCAAGATATCGATCTTATTTTCGCCACACAGCAGGAATGTTGTGTGGCGTTTGTTGTTTAAGGAGAGAAAAAATGAACCAGACTTATATGAAAGAAAAGAAGATATTCCCGTTGGTCATGTCCATGGCACTTCCCATGATGCTGTCCATGGCATTTAATTCCCTCTATAACATTGTAGACAGTTATTTCGTGGCGAAGCTCAGTGAAGATGCCATGACGGCATTGTCTTTAGTCTATCCGGCACAGAACTTGTTGACGGCGGTGGCAGTGGGCTTCGGTGTGGGGGTGAATGCCATGATCTCCTTCTATCTGGGAGCACAGAATCAGGAAAAAGCGGATAAGACGGCAACCCAGGGCATGGTGCTGGGAGTATTGCACGGCGTACTGCTTATGATCTTATTCCTCTGCGGCATGAACTGGTTCTTAGGGATGTTTACGAAGAGCGATACCGTGCGGGCACTGGGCATGGAATATTCCAATGTGGTATTCCTGTTCTCCACCATTGTCACCGGAGGTATCACGTTAGAGAAAATCTTTCAGGCGGTGGGCCGGATGCGTGCCACCATGGTCAGTATGATCGCCGGATTTGTGACGAATATTGTGTTGGATCCGTTGTTGATTTTCGGTATCGGACCGTTTCCCCGGATGGAGATCGCCGGAGCGGCTTTGGCTACCGGAATCGGTCAGGTGATCACGTTATTAGTATATATCATCTATTACGTGTTGGATCCGTTGCCGGTAAAATTGCGCAGAACTTATCTGCGACCGGAAGGAGAGATCTGTGGCAAGACCTACGGCATCGGCATTCCGGCTACGTTGAATATGGCACTGCCGTCTCTGCTGATTTCCGCACTGAACGGTATTCTGGCGGCTTATTCGGGTGCGTATGTGCTGGTACTGGGCGTTTATTACAAGCTGCAGACCTTTATCTATCTGCCCTCCAATGGCATCATTCAGGGCATCCGGCCGCTGATTGGTTACAATTACGGTGCCGGAGAGCGGAATCGTGTGGAGCAGATCTACCGGTTGACGCTGGAACTGACTGCCGGGATCATGGCTATCGGCACGGCATTGTGCTGGCTGATCCCCGGAGGACTGATCGGACTGTTCACCGAGAATCCGGAGACTGTTACCATCGGTATTACAGCACTGCACATCATCAGTCTGGGCTTTATTCTGTCCGCTGTGTCGGTGACCAGCTCCGGCGCATTGGAAGCGCTGGGACAGGGCATGGCTTCCCTGGTGATCTCCGTGATGCGGTATGTGGCGGTGATCATCCCTGCGGCATTTGGGCTGAGCAGCCTGATCGGCGTCACCGGTGTGTGGTGGGCATTTGTCTGCACGGAGAGCGTGACTGCGGTAGTGGCGTATGTGTTGTACCACAGGGTGTGGAAGAGAGCGTAAGAGGCGAGTACCGTTTACATTCGCGGCCGTTCACCCTACGCCATTCGTACCCGTGGTCGTTCACCCCGCGCCATTCGCAAAATCGCCTCTTCGAGGCTTTCCGCTGCTACGCAGCTGCCTTTTGCTCATGAGATGGCGCTCCCCTCGTCGATTTGCACAGAGCCGGCTCCTTACGCAAGCGTAAAGCCGTCTCCGCACAAATCGACGGGTGAACTGATGTATACACAATATCTTGTATCCTTTAATTGACTTCCCCTACAAAGTATTGTAGAATAGACCGTGATAGGTTTTACGGGCGAAAGCCCATGGGGACACGAAGGTAAGGGGGTACATAAGATGTTTCAGGTAATCAAACGAGATGGTTCCAAAGCGGACTTTACACTGACGAAGATCAATGATGCCATTATGAAGGCTTTTACTGCGACGCAGATGAGCTACAATAATGACATTATTGATCTTCTTGCGTTACGGGTAACTGCGGATTTCCAGAAAAAGGTGGAGAATGACGAGATCCACGTGGAAGACATTCAGGACAGTGTGGAGCGTGTACTGGGACAGGCCGGCTATGAAGAGGTGGCGAAAGCGTATATTCTGTACCGCAAGCAGCGGGAGAAAATGCGTGCCATGAAGTCTACCATTCTGGACTACAAGGATGTGGTCAACAGTTATGTCAAGGTGGAAGACTGGCGTGTGAAAGAGAACTCCACGGTGACCTATTCCGTAGGTGGTCTGATCTTAAGCAACTCGGGTGCGGTGACGGCGAACTACTGGCTGTCTGAAATCTATGATGAAGAGATTGCAGAGGCACATCGGAATGCGGATATCCATATCCATGATCTGTCCATGCTGACCGGCTACTGTGCCGGATGGTCCTTAAAGCAGCTGATCAAGGAAGGACTGGGCGGCATCACTGGCAAGATTACTTCTGCTCCGGCGAGACACTTATCCGTGCTATGCAACCAGATGGTAAATTTCCTGGGGATCATGCAGAACGAATGGGCGGGAGCACAGGCATTTTCTTCCTTTGATACCTATCTTGCCCCATTTGTAAAGGTAGATAATTTAAGCTATCCCGAAGTGAAAAAATGCATCGAAGCATTTATTTACGGTGTCAACACCCCCAGCCGCTGGGGCACACAGGCTCCTTTTTCCAATATCACGCTAGACTGGACGGTGCCCGATGATCTGGCAGAGCTGCCGGCGCTGGTAGGCGGTGTGGAGATGGATTTCAAATATAAGGATTGTAAAAAGGAAATGGACATGGTCAACAAGGCGTTTATCGAGACCATGATCGAGGGCGATTCCAATGGCCGTGGTTTCCAGTATCCGATCCCGACTTATTCCATCACAAAGGATTTTGACTGGTCCGACACCGAGAACAACAGACTGTTATTCGAGATGACCGCAAAATACGGTACACCGTATTTTTCCAATTATATCAATTCTGACATGCAGCCCAGTGATGTCCGCAGTATGTGCTGCCGACTGCGTCTGGATCTGCGGGAACTGCGCAAGAAGACCGGAGGCTTTTTCGGTTCCGGCGAGAGCACCGGAAGCGTGGGCGTTGTCACCATCAATATGCCCAGAATCGCATATCTGTCTGCCAACAAGGACGAGTTTTACGCAAGACTGAACCACATGATGGACATTGCAGCCAGATCCCTGAAGATCAAGCGCGGTGTCATTACGAAGCTGCTGAACGAGGGACTGTATCCCTATACCAAGCGGTATCTGGGAACCTTTGAGAATCATTTTTCCACCATTGGTCTGATCGGTATGAATGAAGTGGGCTTAAATGCCAACTGGCTGAGAGCGGATATGAGCGATCCCAGGACTCAGGAGTTCACCAAGGAAGTACTGAACCATATGAGAGAGCGTCTGTCGGATTATCAGGAGCAGTACGGAGACCTCTACAATCTGGAGGCGACCCCTGCGGAGAGTACCACGTACCGTCTGGCAAAGCACGACAGAAAGCGCTGGCCCGGCATCAAGACGGCCGGAAAGCCCGGAGATACCCCTTATTATACGAATTCCTCCCATCTGCCGGTGGACTATACCGTGGATATTTTCGATGCACTGGATATTCAGGATGAATTGCAGACCCTGTATACTTCCGGCACGGTGTTCCATGCATTCCTGGGAGAAAAGCTTCCCGACTGGAAGGCAGCGGCTTCTCTGGTACGCACCATAGCTTCCAATTACAAGCTGCCCTATTACACCCTGTCTCCGACTTATTCCATCTGTAAGGAGCATGGTTATCTGGCGGGCGAAGTGAAGGTATGTCCTCACTGTGGGGCGAAGACCGAGGTCTACAGCCGTATCACCGGCTACTATCGCCCCGTCCAGAACTGGAACGACGGCAAAGCGCAGGAGGCCAAGGACAGAACCGTCTATAACCTCGGCGCGTCTCATCTCAAGAATGAGCGCACCGTCAGCCACACCGTGGAGGACGGCAAGCACGAGGATGCTCCCAAGGCATCGAACGGCGCAAAGGTCATGCTCTTCACCACAAAGACCTGCCCCAACTGCAAGATAGCCTATACTCTGCTTGACAAGGCGAATATCGGCTACGAGAAGATCGACGCAGAGGCTCAGGAGGATCTGACGATGAAATACGGCATCAGACAGGCTCCGACTCTTATCGTCACCGACGGAGACGGATATGAGAGCTTCGTCAATCTTTCAAACATCAAAAAGTTCATTGAGCAGTGCTGATGCACTGATAAACGCCGGAAGATCGGGTGGAGCGCGGCTTCACCCGGTTTTCGGCGCATTAAAGAAAAATTTTGCCATATTCAGAGGGAAAAGAAATGCAGCAATTTGATATCGTTATCGTCGGCGCCGGCACAGCCGGACTCACGGCGGCAATCTATGCGCTCAGAGCGGGAAAAACCGTGCTCGTGACCGAGGGCGAGTCTTTCGGCGGTCAGATAACCTCTTCACCGAGAGTTGAAAACTATCCGGGAATATCGCAGATAAGCGGCAGCGAATTTGCGGATAACCTCGTTTCGCAGGCGATGGAGCTCGGCGCGGATGTTGAGCTTGAGCGGGTAATAAAAATAGTCGACGGAAAGATAAAAACC
>OGKN01000317.1_pt1 | contig 29399 bp, 20 predicted proteins | sample 1572511 | NCBI WGS metagenome assembly OGKN01 (sample SAMEA2582150, study PRJEB24529) | metagenome | reverse complement strand
CGCCAAGAACGAAATCAGCACTCCCGCAGCCACGGCCGAGCCGATAACCCCGGAAATATTACTTGCCATGCAATACTGCAACACATGATTTTTCGAATCGTACTTCAAAGCTATTTCATTTGCCACACGGCTGGCCATAGGTACGGCACTCAGTCCGGTAGCACCGATCAGCGGATTGATCTTTTTCTTGGAGAAGAGGTTGAACAGCTTCACAAAAAGAATACCTCCGGCAATACTTAATGCAAAAGCAAGGAAGCCGCCCACTACGATACCGATTGTTGTCCAATTCAAGAAAGCCTCCGTAGTCATGGTTGCACCTACCGAGAGCCCGAGGAAAATGGTAGCTGCATTCATGATGCTATTAGAAGCGGCATCAAACAGACGGAACGTATTGCTACCGATCTCTTTCACCAGATTACCGAACATCAACATACCGATCAAAGGCACGGCACTCGGCACAAAAAGGGCAACAACCGTAGTCACCACAATCGGGAAAACAATCTTCAAAACGCGCAGATTCTTGATCTCAGTCTTCGAAGGATACTTCTTCTCCTCCTCCTTCATATTGATGCTCAACTCTTTCTTACTGCAAAGCAGACGGACTACCATCGGAATAATTACCGGTACCAAAGCCATATAAGAATATGCAGCAATAGCAATCGGCCCCAACAGATGCGGAGCTAACTTAATAGTGGTAAAGATAGCCGTAGGACCGTCAGCACCACCGATGATGGAGATTGCTGCAGCTGCCTTGTCGTTGAATCCCAGCCAGATTGCTCCGAAGTATGCTGCGAAGATACCAAACTGCGCAGCAGCTCCCAGAAGGAAGCTCTTGGGGTTCGCAATCAGAGGACCAAAGTCTGTCATGGCACCTACACCCATGAAGATCAGGGAAGGCAGGATTGCCAGTTCATCCAGCTTGTAGAAATAATACAGTAAGCCGCCGGCACCGTTTGCTGCATTTTCAGGGTGCAGCATGATATCGGGATAAATGTTTACCAACAGCATACCGAACGCTATCGGGAGTAAGAGCAAAGGCTCGAACTCATGACGGATAGCTAAATAAAGGAAAAAGCATGCAACCAGAATCATGACATAGTTTCCCCAGGTCAGGTTAAAAAACGCTGTCTGATGAATCAGGTTGTTAAGCGTACTAGCTATATATTCCATTTGATGACCTCCTGTTGTTTATAGAGCTGATGTAAAATGCCTAGTTCAGAGTTGCCAGAACTGCACCAGCCTCAACAGTATCACCAACTGCAACGTCAATGCTTGCTACAGTGCCGTCTTCGGGAGCTACTACAGGGATCTCCATCTTCATAGCTTCCAGAATGATGACAGCATCACCCTTCTTAACAGCCTGTCCAACACTTGCCTCTACCTTGAAGATTTTACCAGCTGCACCGGCCTCAACCTTGATGCTGCCTGCTGCGCCGCTTGCCTTGGGAGCTGCTGCGGGAGCCTTGGGTGCTGCCTTGGGAGCTGCGGGAGCCTTTGCTGCTACGGGTGCTCCGGTAGATGCGCCCTCTTCTACTACTACATCATATACGTTGCCATTTACGGTAATGGTATAATTTTTCATTTTAATATCCTCCTAACGTTTTTACGATTATCTTACTTTGCGGATAGAACGAACTACAAATCCGTCAGTGCTTGCCGCACCTTCGCTTGCTGCGATCGCAGCTGCAATAACAGCGACCAGCTCAGTGTCATCTGCCTCGGGCTCTTCCTGTGCAGCGATCTGAGTTACAGCCTTATCAATACCTGCGTTCTTTGCTTCCTCCTTATCCTTCTTGCTGAATGCAGCCTGGATCTTCGGAATGAAGTTGAACAGGGAAATGATCAGTGAGATCATGATCAGCATTACGAATACAGTTCCCATACCGATCAGAGTGTTCAGTGCAGCTTTGGTCATCAGGCCACCCATGGACTCCACGGGGTTCAGCGCTGCAGACTCCATGCTCAGGAACATATCGTTGGTGAAGATCACTTCTGCCTGTGCATTCTGTTTGGCACCGGTCACATCTACATGTACAATGATCTGATCATCATCGATGGCAGCTTCTGCATCACCGACAGCGGTAATGCCGCCAATGGACTTTTTAGCGGAGTTGAAGGACTCGATAGCAGTTTTATATGCATAACCATCAACGGTGATACCTACATTTTCCTGTACCATATATGCCACTTCATCAGCGGTATACTCAGAGAAGCTCTCCAGTGCAGCTTCGTCTTCAAAATTCTCCAGAGAAGGAATCACATACTGGGTAGCTATCTGGATTGCAGTGTCCATCTTGCGCTGCTCATAATCCGTATAGGTCTCCTCACTGCCGCACGCGGTCAAACCAAAGATGCAGGTAATCATACATACTAAGCTTAAAAATTTCTTCATTTTACAATCACCCTTTCTTATACAGTTCCGTGTTTCTTGGCAGGACGGTCTTCACTCTTGGTGAATAGCATCTCGAATGCGCCGATCACATATTTTCTGGTATCAGCAGCATTTACGATCTGGTCCACATATCCTCTCTTGGCTGCGCTGGTTACATTCAGAGTAAGTGCTTCGTACTCAGCAGCCTTTTCATTAATCACATCAGCGCCCTGGCCATCATACATGATCTTGGCAGCCAGCTTGCCGTCCATAGCACCAATCTGTGCATCCGGCCATGCCATGGTGATATCCGCACCGATTGCCTTGGAGTTCATTACCACATAAGCGGTTCCCAGAGCCTTGCCGATCACAACGTTCACCTTGGGAACGGTAGCGTTGGCAAATGCGTAGGTCAGCTTTGCAGCAGCCTTTGCGATAGCCTTCTCGGAAGCCAGAGTTGCTTCGTAACCCTTTACATTGGTCAGGGTCAGTACAGGAATGCCGAAAGCATCACAGAAGTTTACGAACTCAGCAGCCTTCTCACAGCCCTCTGCAGTCAGAACTGCATCCAGCTTCTCTGCTACCTTGCCTTCTTCGTCGCAGATCTCGGAACGGTTAGCTACCGCACCAACGGTAACGCCATCCAGACGTAAGAAACCGGTTACCATGTTCTTGGCATATCCGGCCTTCACCTCGAAGAAGTTGTTGTCATCTGCCAGAATGGACAGAGCAACGGATGTGTCGCCGACGCAGCCTGCGATCTCAGGATTTACACGGTTCAGATCATCAGTGCAATCCTCTAAGAAGCTTGCATCATCCTCGTTGTTGGCAGGCAGGAAGCTTACCAGCTCTCTTACCTTCTCCAGAATGGTCGCTTCGTCAGCTACCACGTCAACAATACCGCTCTCTTCTGCCTGGAATTTAGCGGAAGAAGAATCACACTTGGTGATCACATTACCGTCCAGAGCGTTAGGAGCATTTACGAACAGCTTGGCATTCTTCTCTTCCATGAAAGTGAAATCGGTCATGGTAGGGAACAGTCCTAAGCCACCGCCACAGGTTCCGAATACAGCAGTGATCTGAGGGATCACACCGGAAGCCATGGTCTGCTTTAAATAGATCTCACCAAATGCAGCCAGTGCATCGGTTGCTTCCTGCAGTCTTAAACCTGCAGATTCGATCAGTCCGATTACAGGTGCTCCGGTCTTCATAGCCAGATCGTAGAGATTGGTGATCTTCTTTGCATGCATCTCGCCGATGGTTCCGTTCAGTACGGAAGCGTCCTGGCTATATACATATACAAGATTACCATTGATCACTCCGTAGCCGGTAATACAACCGTCAGAAGGAGTTTCATTGGGTTTCAGATTGAAATCCGTAGCTCTTGCGGTTACAAGTCCGCCGATTTCAACGAAACTGTTGTCATCGAGTAAAGCTGCTATTCTTTGACTCGCTTTTGAAGTAGTACTCATATGTTTTCAGCCCTCCGTTGATAATATAATAAAATATAATAGAAAACGTTTATTAATATAGAAGCACAAATGCCCCCATGATTAACAGTTTGTAGTATAACATAAAATCTGCAACTCGCAAAGAACGAATTGCAGATTTTTACATTTTTTATATATTGTACCTCATTTTGAACAATTTCCCCGTCATTTTTTCCATTCCATTTTTCTGCAATCCCTACGGGAATGCTACCAGAAAACGTTTCAGGATCTGTCTGCCGCACCAGGAAAGATCCACGGCCTCCACTGTCCAAGCAGCATACAGCCGCTCCCTGCGCCAGATTTCGCCATCCACCAGATAACAGATTTCTCCCACCGTCGTTCCTTCCTTTACCGGTGCCTTCAGTTCTTTCTCTTTCCGGTAGAGAATCTCCACTTTCTCGTCTGCGCGCATAAGCAGGCCTTCCGCTCCTTCCGCTTCAGGATCCAGTTCCACCGCCAGCTGCACTTCTCCTGTCAATTCCTCATCCTGTGCCTCCGTCACCGGGATCGGCATAAGGTACTGTTCCCGTCCGGAAAATTCTTCCTCTCCGAACTTCCGGTAAACAAAATTTTCCAGTCCATATCCAAACAACTCTCTGCTGTCACTCCATTTATAGGTCTTATGATTCGGCCACCCACAGGCCAGAAGTGCCACAATCATACATTTTCCATCCCGTTCCAGTGCTCCCACATAGCAGTACCCCGCCTTGTTCGTAAATCCGGTCTTGCCGGTAAAAGCTCCGTCCATCATCTGCAAAAAGGCATTGTGGTTGTGGCACTGAAAGGAGCGTCCGTTTTCCGTGAAACAATACTCCTGTGTCCGGGTGATCTCCCGGAACAGATCTCTCTGGGAAGACTCTCTGATACAGTACCGTAAAATACAGGCCAGATCCTTTGCTGTGGTATGGTGCTCCTTTTCCAGAATACTCCCGTCAGGTAATGTCAATGTCTCTGTGGCATCCAGCCCGTTGGGAGTGATAAACCAGGTATCCTCGCAGCCGATCTCCACCGCCTTTTCATTCATCGCCTGTGCAAATCTATGTAATGCTGCCTTACTCTCTTCTGTAGTATGCTCCGAAGTCTCTTTCGTCTCACCCAGAAGCTTTCCGCCGATATATTCCGCCAGTGCCGCAGCAGCATCATTATGGCTTTCCAGCATCAGGGAAAACAGCAGTTCTCTTACCGTATAATGCTCCCCCTTTTTCACATAGAGCTTTACCTTGGGCATAGTGGCTGCATAGGCGGAAATACTGACCTCTTCCTCCACCTTTGCATTTTCCAGCACCAGAATGCAGGTCATGATCTTGGTGGTGCTGGCCATTGCCATGGGAGTCTCTTCATTTTTTCCATATAGTACCCGCCCGGAGTCGGCATCCAGAAGCACCGCCGCCTGTGCATACAGGTGTAAATCCTCCTGCAGCTGCCCGGCTTCCTTTTCCTCTGTTTCATGAAAAAGGTGCGTAGCCTGTTCCCGGATTCCCTCGCTGACATACCCCTGCCGACAGAATCCGCCTATACTTTCCAGACACAGAATTCCGGCGAAAAGGGCACAAAAAAAGCCTCGCATAATCATCACTCCCAAAAGAGTCCCTTATTACTATGATTATTATGAGGCTGATTCTTTGTCCTATTCTATTATATGTTTAATGTGAGCTGTACTTCCTGCTCCGCCTGCTGTTTGAATTCCTCCACCTGCACCGGGTTCAGTTCCGGCAGTTCCTCCAGGCTCTTCACACCAAAGCAGCGAAGGAACTGTTCCGTTGTGCCGAACAGCAGAGGTCTTCCGGGAGCATCCAGCCGCCCTAACTCCGTGATCAGATCGTATTCCAACAGCTTATTGATGGCATGATCGCAGCTGACCCCTCTGACTCTCTCGATCTCCAGTCTTGTTACCGGCTGCTTATAGGCAATGATGGACAGGGTCTCCAGAACCGTATCCGTCAATGTCATCTTTCGGGGAGTCTTGGCGATCTTGATCAGGTATTCATACATATCCGACTTGGTACACAGCTGTACCGAATTGTCGAACTGTGTCAGTCCGATGCCACGGTTCTCTTCCTCATACCTCGCCGCCATATCTTTTAAAATGGATTTTGTGGTCTTCACATCCTCTTCGATCACTTCCGCAAGTCTGCTGATCTCCACGGAATCCCCCATGGTAAAAAGGATGGCTTCTATTACTGCTTCTGCTTTACTGCGTTCCATGTTCCGACCTCACTGTATCTTAAACGTTAGATGTAATCATAATATCATCGAATATATTTTCCTGACTGATGTTGATCTTGCCGGTCTTCATCAGCTCCAGAATGATCAGGAAAGTAACGATGACCTCCATTTTGCTGTTCTGCTTCTCCAGAAGCTTTCGGAAACTGAAGGTCTTATGTTCTCTGGCATAAGCTTCCACATACAGCATCTTGATGTCCATATCCACCTCGTCCTTTTCGATATTGCCATACTGGCTGCGGACAGGGTCGATCTTGTCCTCCTGTTTCTTCACAATAGATTTGAATATTTCATGAAGCTTGTTCAAGTTCATATCGCCGATCAGCTCTTCGTAATCGATGGGCTGTCTGTAGGCTTCCACTTCCTTCGGAAGTCTCTGTTCTCTATACATATTTCTGGCAGCATCCACCTGCCGGTCTCTGAGTTCGAAGGACATATATTTGTACATCTTGTATTCCAACAGCTTCTGTACCAGCTCCGCTCTGGGATCCTCTTCCTCGCCGTCCTCGTTCACTTCCTTGGGCAGCAGCATTTTGCACTTGATATCGATCAGTGTTGCCGCCATTACCAGGAATTCACTCATGACGTTCATATCTTCCCGTTGCATCTGCCTGATGTAATCCAGATACTGGGCCGTGATCTCCACAATAGGAATATCATAGATGTCTATTTTGTTTTTCTCGATCAAATGAAGCAACAGATCCAGAGGACCTTCAAATGCTTCCAGTTTTACAGATATTGCCATGTAATAAAACTCCTATTTCCCCTCATCACTCCCACCGGCCTCTTCTCCCCCCGGCAGCAGATCCACTTCCAGGACCTCTCCAGGATTGAACAGCCGGATCGGAATCGTATGCATTCCCAGTCCTCTGCTGAGCAGCATTCTGGTTTTCCCCAGTGTGAACTCTCCGCCATCATATTTTGGAAAAAGTCTCACATTGGGAGACACCACGCCTTTTCCCCAGATGGGGACTCTCACCATACCGCCGTGGACATGACCGGCCAGCACCAGATCTGCTCCCCAGTCCGCGTATTTCGGAAAATAATCCGGATTGTGGGCGATCAGGATCGTATACTTTTCTGCGGAAGGTTGTCCCAACAGACTTTTCAGATACTCCGGATCCATGGGCTGGATCCCGAAGCGCTTGTAATACAGCTTGTCGATCTCCGATCCGTAAATGCAGATCCCGGATTCTTCCAGAACGGTATGTTCATTCACCAGCCTCCGGATTCCGATCTTCTGCAGGGCCTCCTCGTACCGCTCCGCCATATCTCCGTAGTTCTCCGGGTACAGTTTCAAACGGTGTTCATGATTGCCGTTGCCGTAGTAGATCGGATATTTCCCGGCAAGCTTCGTAAGCAGGTCCACCGCCGTCTCCAGACTTGCCTTCGGCTTTGCCGTCAGAATATCTCCGGCGATCAGGATCATGTCCGGCCTTATCTCATCAATGGCCTGCAGCAGGCGCTCATTTTCTTTTCCGTATCTCTTATTGTGCAGATCCGCCAGAACCACTGCCTTAACAGGCTTTTTGATTCTCTGATCCCGCAGGAAATAATGCCGTACCACAAAACGATTGCTGTCGTACAGCATTATCCATACAAGAACCACCAGGATCACTGCGATCACGGTAATCACCACATCCAAATTCTTTGCCCCCATGGTCTATTTCCAGTTAATTGCCAATATGTTCTATAGTATAACATATTTTTCGGGCTTACAAAAGATAAAATTCCATTATTTTAAAGAGGTAGTCCTTGTATACCGCTTTCGCCACATCATTTTCATACAGGATCGGAACGCTTCCGATCTCCACTCCGTTCAACAGATAGACCGCTCTGCCTGCCTCCGCCCCCTTTGCGACAGGCGCCTGTGCCTCCTCCGGTAATTCTATGGTTTTCTTCACTCCGTCCAGCGAATTGCCTTCCGTATCCAGATACCTGAATTCGCTCTGGTATCTGACAGGTACAGTATCTTCCACGCCACCTTCTATCCGAAGGTCCTCCAATGCATCCGTATTCCCATCCAGATACAGGTCACTGACATTGAAACCGTAACTTAACAGTGTCTGAGCATCCTTAAAACGTGCCTTGTAGTCCGGGGCTCCCATGACCACGGCAATCAGGTCAATACCATCCTTCGTGGCAGTGGCAGACAGGCAGAATTTAGCCTTGGAGGTGGATCCGGTCTTCAGTCCCGTAGCCCACTGGTACTGTTTCAACAGCTTGTTGGTACTGTTCAGGGTAAATGTAGAGCTGCCCTGTCTGGTCTCATGGGTGATGTCTTCCATCCAGATACCGGTATATTCAAAGACCTGGGGATATTTCACCGTAAGCTCTCTGGACATAATGGCCACATCCATGGCTGTCGTATAGTGTCCATCGGAATCCGTCAGTCCGCAACAATCCTCGAAATGTGTATCCACCATTCCCAGTTCTGCCGCCTTTTGATTCATCTGATCCACGAAAGCCTCTTCACTCCCCGCTATGTATTCTGCCACCGCCACACTGGCATCGTTGCCGGAAGCTACAGCAATACATTTGATCAGGGTCTCCAAGGTCTGTACCTCGTTCTCCGCCAGGAATACCTGGGAGCCTCCCATGGAACTGGCGTAAGCACTGACGGTCACCGGATCCTCCAGTTTTATCTTCCCCTGATCCAATGCCTCGAATGTCAATAGCAATGTCATGATCTTGGTAATACTGGCGGGACTTCTGCGCTCTCTGGCATTCTGTTCAAAGATCACTTTCCCGGTAGAGCTCTCCAGAAGCACGGCACTGGGAGCTTCGATTGCCGCCGGCTCCGCAGATACACTGATTCCGTCCCACCAGAATACCTGTATGCTGACCGTAAAAAGTAAGATCCATGTGAAAATCCTTTTCCTGTTTTTTTGCATAAAAAAGCCACACTCCCTTATCCTTTCTTCTAAAAGATATGGTCGTATGGCCTTGTATATACCTGTAATCCAACCGTCCGGAACACTACAGTCTGGTGATCAGTGCCTGACAGCGTTCCTTCAGGGCTTCACCCTTGCTGCGCACATCGATGTGAAATACTTTGATCAGCTGGACCACATAATCCACAGCTACAATCGCCAGAATTACCTGAATCAAACGGATGCCCACCTGGATCTGTACTCTGTCAATAATGTGATACATGGCATCGTGAACGAACTGTACGATTCCTATTGCATAAAAGCCCCAGGCAACAGTACTTTCCAGGCAGATGATACCACGGTAATTGAAGGGCTTGTTATTATAATCCCACCAGAGCTCTCCGAGGAAACGGATCATACCGATTCCAACCAGATATTCAAAAGTGGTGGCCAGAATGGCTCCAAGAAAATACAGCTTTACCAGTTTCCCGCGCAGGGGACTTAAAATCAGATATCCCAGCACTCCGCCGAAACCGTAGATCGGGCAAAAGGGGCCTTTGCCAAAGCCACGGTTGGTCAGCTTGTGATTGCAGAAAGACATATAGGTAGATTCCAATGCCCAGCCAAGAATACTGTACAATACAAACGCTGCTAACAGATGATAGATATCCGTTCCCAGTATTTCATAATTCCACATTTTGTTTCCCTCATAAGTACAAAGTCCCCGGTGATTACGCCGAGGACTGTTGTTTTGCATTAGTTATATTTACGTTTTCTTGCTGCTTCAGACTTCTTCTTACGTTTTACGCTAGGCTTCTCGTAATGCTCTCTCTTACGAATCTCCTGCTGGATACCAGCCTTAGCGCAGCTTCTCTTGAAACGACGTAAAGCGCTATCTAAAGTCTCGTTCTCTTTTACGATTACGTTTGACATCTTACACCCGACCTCCCTTCAGTCCCTTCAAGTAACATGACTGACTGGGTTATTCTAATGCGCAGTTGTTCTACACACATTTGATATTATAGCACAAAAAATACATTCGTCAACTACTTTTTTAATTTTTTATTATATTATAGTCTCCGTAGCCCGCATGAAAATAAGGACAAGCAGACTCTAAGCAACCGTCGGTACTTAGCGAGGGTATTTTCCTCGCTTATGTACCGTTACGGTTAAGCGTCCGAAGCGAAAGCGGGTCTGCGGTTCTTATTCTCATGCGAGCTACTGGCTTTAACAAAATCTTATTTAAAAAACTTATCATAAATTCCAAACAGGAAAATAAAGATCACGATCAGGGGCAGTCCATAGGTCAGATAACCGCGCATCCAGTCGTGGACTTTTAAGCCTTTGCCGGTATTTACTTCTGTCTTATAGTTCTCCCATCCCCAGCCGTATCTGGTCACACAGAACAACAGATATACCAGAGATCCTAACGGCAGGAACAGATTACTTACCAGGAAATCTTCGAAATCCAGTACTGCTCCGCCGAAGATGGAGAAGCCGTCCCAGCTCCATACATTGTAGCCCAGTACGCAAGGTACGGACAGTACGATGATCAGGAACAGGTTCACCAGGGAAGATTTCTTACGGCTGGCACCGGTCAGTTCCATACCACAGCAGATGATATTTTCAAATACTGCCAGTACTGTAGACAGAGCTGCGAACGCCATGAACAGGAAGAACAGGCTTCCCCACAGGCGGCCGTAAGGCATATTTGCGAAAATATTCGGCAAAGTAATAAAGATCAGGCTGGGCCCGGAAGTCTGATCCACCCCATAGGTAAAGCAGGCGGGGAAAATGATCAGTCCTGCGGTAATTGCCACGAAAGTATCCAGTACCACAACTCTGACGGACTCACCCATCAGGGAATGATCCTTGCCGATGTAGCTTCCGAAGATCGCCATGGCACCAATGCCAAGACTTAAGGTAAAGAATGCCTGATTCATGGCACCTACCAGTGTAGATACCACACCAACCTCCTGCATACGTCCAAAATCAGGTACCAGATAGAACTTCAGACCTTCCTTTGCTCCCGCCATGAAGAAGCTGTTGATGGCAAGTACTACCATGATGGCAAGCAGTGCGATCATCATGACTTTCGTCACACGCTCCAGACCGTTCTGCAGGCCACCGGCACATATGACGACACCGATGACTACCACCAGTACCATCCAGAACATCATGACCCCTGGATCTGCCAGCATCCGGGTAAACTGATCCGCTACCGCATCTGCGGAAAGGCCGGAAAGTTTACCGGTAGCCGTCATATAAAAATAGTGTAACATCCAGCCTGCTACGGTAGTATAGAACATCATTAACAGATAACAGCCTGCCAGCGTGAAATACCCGTGGATATGCCACTTCTGTCCCGGCTTCTCCAGTGCCTGGTAAGCCTTTACGGGACTTTTCTTACTTGCTCTTCCCACAGCGAACTCCATGGTCATAATCGGCAGACCAAGGATCACCAGGAAGATCAGATAAAACAATACAAATGCGCCACCGCCGCCCTGGCCGGCCATGTACGGGAACTTCCATACATTGCCGATACCAATGGCACAGCCGGCAGACAGCAATATAAAGCCTAAACGGGATTTCAGATTCTCTCGTTCCATTATGCGAGCTGACCCTCCAGTACTTTGGACGCTTCCGCGATCGCTGCGGGAATGCCTGCGGGATTCTTACCGCCGGCCTGCGCCATGTTCGGACGTCCGCCGCCGCCACCGCCAACCAGTGCGGCAATTCCCTTGATCAGGTTGCCTGCATGGGCACCGGCCTTTACAGCACCGTCTGTTGCCATGGCGATCATATTGACCTTGCCATCCTGTGCAGAGAGCAGTACGACAACGCCTTCGCCAAGCTTATCCTTGAGCTGGTCGCCCAGGTCTCGCAAGCCATTCATATCCACACCGTCTACGCTGGTTGCCAGAAGCTTTGTTCCCTTGACTTCCACTGCCTGATCCATGACATTGCCCAGTGCGGACTGTGCCATCTTGGCTTTCAGGGATTCGTTCTCAGCATTCAGAGCCTTCAGTTCTGCCTGCATATGCTGGATCTTCTCGGTCAGGGCTGCCGGAGCTGCCTTTGCGGCTGCGGCTGCCTTATTGAAGTTCTCTTCCATAGCCTGATAGTATGCCATCACGTTGGCACCGGTCAGTGCTTCGATTCTTCTGACGCCGGCAGCGACACCGCTCTCGGACAGGATCTTGAAGTAACCGATCTCACCGGTATGCTTTACATGAGTACCACCACACAGTTCCTTCGAGAAGTCTCCCATGGATACCACGCGGACGGTCTCACCGTATTTTTCACCAAACAGAGCCATAGCTCCGCTCTTCTTCGCATCTTCGATGTTCATGACATCGGTAACGACTGCAATATCCTCTGCGATCTTCTCATTGACCAGAGCCTCTACCTTCGCAAGCTCTTCCGCAGTCACAGCCTGTCCGTGGCTGAAGTCGAAACGGGTTCTTGCGCCGTCCTGATAGGAGCCCTGCTGTTCTACATGATCACCCAGTACGATCTGCAGTGCCTTCTGTAACAGATGGGTTGCGGAATGGTTCTTGCAGACGCTCTTTCTGTTGTCGGTATCCACTGCCAGCTCTGCCTTGTCTCCCACAGTAACTGTTCCAGATACGACCTTACCCACATGTCCGATGCGTCCGCCTGCGATCTTCATGGTCTCAGTCACTTCAAAAGTACCGTTTTCGGTGCGGATTACACCAAAGTCACCCTTCTGTCCGCCCATGGTAGCATAGAACGGAGTCACATCGGTGATCAGTGTACCGGTCTCACCTATCTTTAAAGTGTTTACCAGTTCAGTCTCGGTGGCCAGTGCTACTACCTTTCCTTCTGCGGTCAGCGCATCATAACCTACAAATTCGCTGATGATCTTGTCATCCAGTCCATCGAATACACCTGCTGCGGTGGTAATCTTCTGAGAGAAGTTCTGTCCTTCTCTTGCCTTCTGCTTCTGCTCTTCCATGGCAGCGGCAAAGCCTTCCTCATCTACGGTCAGATTCTCTTCCTGTGCCAGCTCTACAGTCAGCTCCAGAGGGAATCCGAAGGTATCGTATAAGTAGAATGCGGACTTGCCGTCGATCTCCTTTTTACCTTCACTTCTCTTCTGCTCCAGAATCTTCTGCAACTCCTTCATGCCGTTCTCCAGAGTGCTCTCGAAACGTGCGATCTCCTTCTGCAGTTCGCTCAGAATGAACTCTCTGTTCTTTTTCATCAGAGGATAACTTTCTGCATAGATTTCATCAATGTACATGGCAGCAATGTGCAGCAGCTGCTCTGTAGTCATATTCAGGGTACGTCCGTGTCTTACCGAACGACGGATCAGACGACGGAGAATATAACCGGCACCGGTATTGGAAGGAAGCAGCTTTGCTTCGTCACCGATCAGCATTACACTGGTACGCAGATGGTCTGCCAGAATACGCATGGATCTGGTCAGCTTTTCATCCGCATTGTATTTCACACCGGAAGCCTCTTCAATGTAAGCGATCACCGGGGCAAACAGGTCTGTCTGGTATACATCTCTGGTACCGTTTAAAAAGGCCAGAATACGCTCCAGACCCCAACCGGTATCCACGTTCTTCTGCTTTAAGGGGGTCAGATGACCGTCATGATGCTTCTCATACTGCATAAATACATCATTACCCAGCTCCGTGTATTTACCGCAGTCACAGCCGGGTCCGCAGTTCGGTCCGCAGTCCGGTCTGTCTGCAATATAGAACATCTCACTGTCGGGACCGCAGGGGCCGTATTCCAGTCCCCACCAGTTGTCATCGGCAGGCAGATAATATACATTCTCCTTCTTGAAACCGGAAGCGATACGGTAATGTGCGCCTTCCTCATCTCTGGGTGCATTCTCGTCACCGGCAAATACAGTAGCAGCCAGATGGTCGGCATCAAATCCGAATACCTGTGTCAGTAGTTCGAAACTCCACTGGCAACGCTCTTTCTTGAAATAATCTCCCAGGCTCCAGCTTCCCATCATCTCGAAGAAAGTCACATGGCTCTTGTCACCTACGGAATCGATATCGTTGGTACGAACGCAGCCCTGCACATTGCAGAGTCTGGTACCCAGAGGATGCTTCTGCCCCAGCAGATAAGGCATCAGAGGCTGCATGCCCGCTACGTTGAACATAACACCGGTGGAACCGTCAGATACCAGGGATACTGCTCCCACATCCACATGGCCACGGTCTATATAAAATTGTTTCCAAGCTTTTCTCAGCTCATCAGAAGTGAATTGTCTCATTCTCTCGGTCTCCTTGTCTAAAAATTACACCTTTCGGAAAATAAACCTACATTTCTACATTATAATGTTATCGTTTCGCCGCGTCAAGGATAAAACATCACTCATCCTCGTCTTCCAGGATCTCGTTCAATGCCTCTCTGGCCTCCTCGATCTCCTCTTTTTTGCCCTTTTTCAATGCAGCCTCGAAAACAGTGATATAACGATCCAGTTCTTTTCTCCGGTCTCCCAGTGCTTCCTCATACATCCGCTCCGCTCTGAGAAGCACCAGACGGTTCTCCTCCAGGTCTCTGGGCTGGATCTTCAGGTAGGACAATTCCTCCATTCGCTTCTGGATCTCATCATCCGTCATCTGGTTGTCCTGTCCCTTGATGATCATTTTCTGGGTCAGTCCGGTGGATACCACCTTGACTTCCACTTCCAGCAGGGAATTGATGTCATAGGTGTAAGTCACATCCACGGCTTCACTGCCTCTGGGCCTCTTGGGAACATCAATGTTCAGTTCTCCCAGAAACAAATTATTTCTGGCGAAACGGCTCTCTCCCTGCAGTACCCGGACGCGCACCTTGTCCTGATTGTCTCTGACAGTGTACAACCGCTCCGTATGACTGGCGGGGATCACGGTGTTGCGCTCAATGATGGGACAGAAACGGCCGTCTTCAAATTTGCCTTCCTCGTATTCCACCACGACTTCCGTTCCCAATGTAAAGGAGCATACATCCGTCAGAATGACTTCCTTTACCTCCGCCCGGCGTTCCTTCATGGCCGCCTGGATCGCCGCGCCCAGTGCCACGGCTTCGTCCGGGTTCAGTCTTGTATCCGGGAATTTGCGGAACAGCCTGATCAGGAAATCCCTGACCACCGACAGTCTGGTGGCTCCGCCGATCAGCAATACCTCATCGATGTCCGACAGCTTCAGTCCTGCATCCGCCAGACTCTTCTTCACCGGTTCCCTGATCTTCATTAGCAGTTCTTCGCACTCTTCCTCATATTCTTTTAAGGTGATCTCTGCCGTTTTGTTCTCTTCACCCAGCATAAGTTCCATGGTCACCGCAGTCTGATCACTGATTCCCCGCTTGGCTTCTTCTGCCTTTTTATAGAGACGCACCTGTTCTTTCTCCGACAGATCCCTATAATGCAGTCCTGTCTTTTGCAGAAAAAGTTTCGACATCACTTCCGTGAAATCTTCACCGCCAAGATAATTGTCTCCGGCTACCGCCCGCACCTCCAGAATATTGTGATACAGCTCCAGAATGGAGACATCAAAAGTTCCGCCGCCCAGGTCAAATACCAGAAATCTGGTGTCTTTTTCTTTTTCGTACAGGCCGTAGGCCACCGCCGCTGCGGTAGGCTCCGAGATCATACGCTCCACCTTCAGCCCGGCCAGTTCTCCGGCCCGCTTGGTGGCTTTTCTTCTCTTGTCGTCAAAATAGGCCGGTACACTGATCACGGCCTCTGTGACTTCTTCCCCCAGATAGGCTTCCGCATCTTCTTTCAGATAACGCAGGATCATGCTGGACAATTCTTCTGGGCGGAACTTTTTGCCGGACAGGTCATAAGTGCGATCCGTTCCCATGCTGCGCTTAAATGCCTGCGCCACACTGTCGGGATAGAGGTTTCTGCGTTCCTGTGCCGTCTCCCCCACATAGACATTGCCGTTCTCATCCACGCTGACCACAGAGGGGGTCAGATGTTTTCCCAGACGGTTGGGGATGATCACAGGTCCTTCCTCCGTAAATGCTGCCACCAGACTGTTGGTGGTTCCCAAATCGATTCCGACTATCATATGTTTTCTTCTCTCTTCATTTTAATTTTTTACTTCTTCCCGAACAGCCTCTGCCAGAATCCCCGTTTCTCCGGCTGTGGCTTTTCCTTGTGAAAAGCGGCTACGGCAGGATCCGTATCCTTCGTCACCTGTTCCGAATGATACCAGTGCCAGATGGCCTGCAATCCCATTCCGGGATGTTCCTGCATCTGCTCTTTCAGCCGCTCCAGTGCTTCTTTCTCCCGGCCCTTTTTCAGCATCTGCAGTATCCGTACCATCTCCAGTTCCTCGCAGACGGGATGTACACAGCCATGGCAGAAGGAACAGTCTTTGTCCAGTTGCAGGAGCGTATCCTGTTCCTCATCGGTGGCCGTATAATATCCCGCCAGATATTCGTGTACGATCCGAAGCTTCGGATATTTCAGATACACATCCTTGCCGCTTTTATCTTCTCTTTCCATGCAGGCTTTCAATGCCTGTGCATAGTCAGCACCTTTCTTCTTATCTCCGTACAGGATGCATGCCAGAATCAGGTCCGCAATGTCATCCTTTTTGCTGAGATCCTCCTTATGGAAGATCAGTGCCTTATCCATATTCTTGATGGCCACTTTTCCGGAACCACAGATCAGCCCATACCATCCCAGATGGAAAAAGTAATCTTCGAAATACTCCTGGGTATTCCCGGTATTTTTCCCAAGCAGTTCGATCTTCTCCGGCCACGATGTCAGAATATTTCCGGCGATCGTCTTTTCCCCGCACCAGACACACAGATCCAGCTTTTCTCCTGCCGCATCCAGTACATTGACAAATGCCTTCTCCAGAACTTTTAATCCCTCCGTAGTCTTGTCATTGCAGGCCAGACATCTGGCGAAATCCCTCATACGGTTCCGATCCCGTTCTCCGGCACTTCCCGTCATCTCACGATATCTCCGGTAAAACTGTTCCGCCATTTCCGTATTGCCCAGCAAAAAATAAATTTCTGCCTGTTCCGCAATCAGTTCCGGCCAGGCATGATTCTGTGTTCCGCTCTTTTCATAGAAAAATACACATTTTCTCAGGCAGATCATGGCTTCATCGTATTTGCCGCGGCATCTGTGGATCCGTGCCAGTCCCTTCCAGGCAAAAGGATTGGCCGGGTTCGTGGAAAGCGCCTTTTCATAATCCGCTTTTGCCGCCTCCAGACAGCCTGCCGCATTATGAAAATCTCCCCGCTCCACCAGTAAAAATTCACAAGGGTAGGCATACAGATATTCCGTAATGATCGGAAGTCCTCTCCGGTAAAATATGGTCTTGCCCGCTTCCAGTTTGCTCAGATATTCCTTCCGGAATTTATCTATGGCGTCGTTCATCTGTTCCTGGGGAAGCCCCGTATTGGTCAGCTGCCATTCATAGGCATCCAGGATCACACTTTTGACATTATTATCCTTCGCCTGTTGTAACAGTTCCTTCAGTTCCTCCGGATGTGTCAGATCCATGTACACCTTTGCCATCATTTCATAGGCCTTGACATAGGTTGGAAAATAATTTAGACAGGCTCTGCCGTTCTGGATCACCCCTGCTGCATTCCACTGCCTCTTCGCCGCTTCCAGTTCGTTGGCATATGCAGCGTAAACCTGATAATCCCCGATCAGTTTCTGGGATATCTCCGCACAGCGTTCATACTCTTCCATCTCCACATAGATCTGTGCCTTTTCGATCAGCATACCGATATCCTTCGGTGTTCCGGTCTCGGCTTTTTCCGCTTCCGCAATGGCTTCGGCGAATTTTTCCGGCTGTACATAGCCATAAGCCCGATAGCACTGCATCCGGATCATATGTGACTGTCGGATCCGGTCTCTGTCTTTTTCCTCTTCTTCGGCATCCGTATCCCGGAGGATCTTTTTCTCCAGGCTTTCCTCCCATTTGGCTGCCATGGAAATTGCCTTCTCATATTCTGCCGCTTCTGCCAGCAGTTTTGTCATAAGTCCCAGATATTCCTCACGCCTGTCCGCAGGAACTTTTGCTTCCAGCTCCCTGACCGTGCGGATTCCCAGATCGGTCCTGCTATCCTGCAGATAACACCAGCCCAGATCCAGTCCCAGACCGGGATCATGGTTCTGCGCATATTCCCGTTTCATTTCCCGTTCCAGTTCGGTGTTGATCTTCTGCAGTGTCTCCAGAAATGTGTCGTCTCCGCCTATGGAAAGAATCTCTTCCGCACATTTTTTTGCCTCTTTATAGTTCCCCTGCTCATAATACCAGTCCGTCAGACGCAGGTTCGCCATGTAGTGTTTCGGCAGCTTCTCCCGAAGACTCTCATAAATAGCAGACGCTTCTACGCGCCCTTCATTTCTCCACAGTATTTCCGCCGTATTGTAAGCGATCAGATCATCCTCCGGATATTTTGCAGACAGTTTCTTTAACAAAGTAATGGCTTCTGCGGCCTGTCCCTTTCCTTCATAGAGGGACGCACGGCAGATCTCCATAACAGGGTGGGTAATCCCCAGAGCATCCCCACATCCGATCATCTGCTCCGCTTCCTGTAATTTTTTCTCCTGCAGCGCCTGATAAGCTCTGTCATAATATTGCAGAAACTGATCGTAATCCGCATCTTCCGCACCACGGAACTCGGAAAAATCCACTTCTTCCCCGGATTCGCACTTATGTACCATATAGCTTACAAACTGTGCTGGAAAGCGCTCTCTGAAGGCCCCCGCATTCTGTACAATGTGGATTTTCTCATCCAGAAGCTTCCAGATTGCGGTCGGCAGCTTATAATGTTCCATCAGAAAACGAAGCAGATAAGTGGTGCAGTTTTCCTCTTCCTCCAGAGAAAGAAAGTCATCCGCCTCAAAAAGCGCTTTCCATTTTTCCACATCACAGCGGTCCGTAATATTCTCATAGACCTTCCGAACACCACGTACCCACTGTCCAGCCGGAGTATCGTCCTCCAGCGTCGGTTCCGCCTCCTCGTTCTCTTCTGCATCCGGCGTTCCGGCATAGCGGCAGGCCTCCTCATAAGCCATCCGCAGTCGCTTGAAGCCTTCCGGATCATCCTCCGGATTCGTTACCGTCAGCTTGTCACGATAGGCATTCTTCAGTGCCCTTTCGTCTTTTGTCTGTTCGATTCCCAGAATCTGAAACACTTCGATCGGTTCCACGCTGTCCCCTCCACTGTAAGTATCAAAGTTTTCGTACCAATAGAAAAAGATATTGAAAAGGAGCAGAAAAATCTTTCTGCTCCTGAATAGTGATCTTAGAATGTAAACTTATCTGCAAAGTAAGCATCCAGATCTTTGATAGCAACACGCTCCTGCTCCATGGAATCACGGAAACGTACGGTAACGCAGCCATCTGTCTCGGAATCAAAATCGTAAGTTACGCAGAAAGGAGTTCCGATCTCGTCCTGACGACGATATCTCTTACCAATGTTTCCTCTGTCATCAAATTCACAGTTGTATTTCTTGGAAAGCTCTGCGTAGATCTTCTCCGCACCCTCGTTCAGTTTCTTGGACAGAGGCAGCACACCAATCTTTACCGGTGCCAGTGCGGGATGGAAATGAAGCACAGTACGAACATCGCCGCCCTCTAACTCTTCCTCGTCGTAAGCTGCACACAGGAATGCCAGAACCACTCTGTCTGCACCAAGAGAAGGCTCAATAACGTAAGGGATGTATTTTTCCTTCTTCTCATCATCGAAGTAAGTCATATCCTCGCCGGAGGTATTGGCATGCTGGGTCAGATCATAATCGGTTCTGTCCGCAATACCCCACAGTTCGCCCCATCCGAAGGGGAACAGGAACTCAATATCGGTGGTTCCCTTACTGTAGAAGCACAGTTCCTCAGGAGAGTGATCACGAAGTCTCATCTCGTCTTCCTTGATGCCAAGAGACAGCAGCCAGTCACGGCAGAAGCCTCTCCAGTACTGGAACCACTCCATATCGGTGCCGGGCTCGCAAAAGAACTCCAGCTCCATCTGTTCAAACTCTCTGGTACGGAAAGTGAAATTGCCGGGTGTGATCTCGTTACGGAAGGACTTACCGATCTGTCCGATACCGAAGGGAATCTTCTTGCGGGAAGTTCTCTGTACATTTTTGAAGTTAACAAAAATACCCTGTGCGGTCTCGGGTCTTAAATAAACCGTGTTCTTGGCATCCTCGGTAACCCCCTGAAAGGTCTTGAACATCAGGTTGAACTGACGGATGTCGGTGAAGTTGTGCTTGCCGCAGGTAGGACAGGGAACATTGTGCTCCTCGATGAAATTCTTCATTTCTTCCTGGCTCCATGCGTCCACACTGCCTTCAATGGCAATGCCGTTCTCCTCACAGAAATCCTCAATCAGTTTGTCTGCACGGAAACGCTCATGACACTCCTTACAGTCCATCAGAGGATCGGAGAAACCACCCAGATGTCCACTAGCCACCCAGGTCTGGGGATTCATCAGGATCGCACAGTCCACACCTACATTGTAAGGGCTCTCCTGCACGAACTTCTGCCACCATGCCTTTTTCACATTATTCTTCAGTTCTACACCAAGATTACCGTAATCCCAGGTATTTGCCAGTCCTCCGTAGATCTCGGAACCGGGATATACAAAACCTCTTGCTTTTGCCAGGGCTACGATTTTCTCCATTGTCTTTTCCATGTCAGTACCAAACCTTTCTTGCTCTATATTTGTATTACTGTAAAGCCTATTTTTTCATCAGTATCGTAACGACACCATCGGATTGGGAGGCATCCACATACCCATCCTCTCCCATGACCACACCCTCGCTGATATATAGCACCGGATAAGGACAGTATATATATGCGCTTGCATTTGTAATGATCAGATGATTCTTTTCCAACGCCTTGTCCAGCTTCTCAGAATCCGCCGGAGTGCCGTCCGCTGCGTTTACAAGTTCCCGATTCACCGTGAGCCCCTGTGCCAGCGCTTCCACTCTGGTCCCGTAGAACAGGTCCTGTTCGTTGTACTCGGCATAACTGTCTGTATCGGCGAACTCCTGTACCACCTGCACCATGGCTCCGTCTCCCAAAGCCTGCACCGTTTTCACATTCATGGGATTCTCTGTAGCCTCTGCATGTGTGGCATTGAATTCCTCAGCCTCTTCCTCCACCATCTGTGTAAGGCCGTCCAGATTGTAGAAGTCTTTGTCAAAAGTATTCACCAGATAAGAGGTCACTTTGCCGTCCTTCTCCACCACCAGAGAGGTATTCTCTACAGTCTCGGGAAGCTTTGCCGCCTGACCGCAGCCTGTGAGGGACAGTATCAAAAGCCCCGACAATCCTGCCGTAAGAAACTTTTTTATTCTATTCTGCCTCATAAATGAGTCTCCTTTTTTGGCATCAGCCATAACCGATTTTAACATAGAGTTTTCAGTATTTCAAGACTTTTGAATGACCTGTCCATGAAACGCTTCCGATATTCCGACGCGATCTGTGAAAGTTCTGCAAGAACCTTGTCCGATACGGTAAAGGTATATAACTTTTCCACAGAACTCTCCGCTATGTAATTCAGTGCATACCGTGTGGATTCTTCCAGTTTGCGCTCCTCCGGTACTCCCGGATATTCTCCGTTGACAACGATGGCCTTCAGTTCAAAAATACTGCGCACCAGTTCATTGGGAAGTGCCGGTGCACACAAAGCCCGCAGCGACTGGTAGACCAGTTTCATCATTTCTTTCTCATCGTTGTTCTCCCGGCAGTAAAAATCCGCCACTTCCGCGAAATACATACCGTAGCATGCCCCCACGTAGTCCGTCATCAGTTCCGGAAAATAGTTTCGGATCTCTGCTTCCGATATCGTATAAGAGTTCCGTCCTTCATACAGGCGAAAAGAGCCAAAAGCAAAAGGGTTGGTCGCTGCAGCCAGCCGGTTACCGGGCTTTCTGGCCCCTCTGGCAAAAGCAGTGATCTTCCCTTTTTCTCTGGTAAGCAGGCATACACGCCTGTCATATTCACCGAAAGGTGTCTGTTTTAATACAATTCCCGTTACATACAGGGATTCCTGCATGATCCAACCTCCCCTGCGGACAGGTCTGTACGCCCCTCCGCTCTGCAATCCACCAGGGGGCTTTTACATTCCGCACCAGCCAAAGGTTTCTCCTTTTCCGCGCTCTGCAGGTATTTCAGGTAATCCTCCACTCTGCCGGTATGTTCAAATTGCTGCCAGTAATTCGTGAATTGCATCTTACGCATCCCCCTCTTCTATCAGTGTATTATCCTCTGTAAAAATAGGGTCTGCAAATTTCGTTTTTCTATTCGCCCATCTCAATGTCTTTCGGATTATATCCGAAGTTTTTCAATAAGATGTCGCTGTCTCTCCAGTCCTTCTTCACCTTCACCCAAAGCTGCAGATTGACCTTCATTTCCAGCATATCCTCGATCTCCGGGCGGGCCTGGGAGCCGATCTTTTTCAGCATTTGTCCGCCTTTGCCGATAATGATACCCTTGTGGGAATCTCTCTCACAGATGATCGTGGCCTCGATGTCACAGATCCGGCCTCTCTCCTTCATGCTTTCCACCGTCACGGCAATACCATGAGGAATTTCTTCGGACAAAAGTCTCAGAGCCTTTTCACGGATCAGCTCCGCCACGATCTGACGCATGGGCTGGTCGGTGATGGTATCTTCATCATAAAATGCCGGGCCGTAAGGCAGATATTTTAAAATACACTGGATCAGCACATCCGTGTTGTCTCCCTTCAGTGCGGACACCGGAACGATCTCCTGGAAATCCAGTTCTTTGCGATAGGTATCGATGAACGCCAGGATCTCTTCCTTTTTCACGGTATCCGTCTTGTTGATCACCAGAATCACGGGAGTCTTGGTCTTCTTCAGCTGCTCAATAATATGACGTTCTCCGGCACCGATAAAGTTTGTGGGCTCCACCAGCCACAGGATCACATCCACGTCGTTCAATGTATGCTCCGCAACATTGACCATGTAATCGCCCAGCTTGTTTTTCGCCTTATGGATACCGGGAGTGTCCAGAAATACGATCTGTCCCTCGTCCAGTGTCAGCACCGTCTGGATACGGTTACGGGTGGTCTGGGGTTTGTTGGATGTAATGGCAATCTTCTGTCCGATCAGTCGGTTCATCAGTGTGGACTTTCCTACGTTGGGACGTCCGATCAGTGTGGCAAAGCCGGATTTGTATGCCGGATTTTCGTTCATTATTATTTCTCCTGTTCTTGTCTTTTTCCCTGACACTTTTCTGTCAGCCGCCGGTCCGTCCGGCTTATCTTATAGATTCTCACTCATTGCTGTTTTGTGTGGCTACCGTATTCTCTGCTGTATTCTCTGCCGTGTTCTGCAAAGTCTTCTGCATTCTTGCTTCCTCTTCGGCGAATTTTTTCTGTTCCTCCGCCCGGATCCGCTTCGTGCGCTTCTTGATCTTTTTCAGGATCAGTACAATGATCACGATCACGATGGCCCAGATCACCAGATAGGGGATATGGATCACGAACCAGATGGCTGCTTCCTTAATACCCTCGCCGATACTCTTTAAGCTGTCCATAAATCCTGCAGAAATACGTTCCCATGTGGTCTCTTCCTCTACCGGAGTATAGACCTCTACTTCATCAATATAGAGGTATACAGTGCTGTAGTCAACCTGATTATCATAACTTCTCAACTGGGATTCCATACTTTCCAGCTGGTATCTCACATCGGACAGGCGCTGTTCGATGGTAATGATGTCTTCGATGCTCTCCGCCTGTTCCAGCAGCTGCAACAGTCTCTCCTGTTCCGTCTGCAGGGCATCCCTGTGACTTTGCAGATCCACATAGGTCAGTGTCACATCCTGTACATTCTCCGAACGACTGGTCACATTGCCCAGCTCTGAGACCGTATTTTGGAACTCCTCCAGTCTGTCCTTCGGGATGCGGATGGTCAGATTGGCATTCCTTGTAGAACGATAACTATAATATGTACTGCCGTTATAGGCATCCAGACTTTCGATATAGCCGCCGAGCTCTGTTACTTTATTCTCTACCGCGCTTAACAGCTTATCATACTCCCTGGTCTCGACATCCATATTCACGGTCTTGATCAGTTTCCGGTCTGCTATGGCTGCAGTCTCCTCAGGCACTGTAGTACTTGTGTCCTGAGCATTTCCTGCGGAATCGTACCCTTCTGTCATGCCAAATCCATCTTCATAAGCGGACGCCTCCGGTGCAGCTGCCTCCTTGGAAGCAACAGCATAATCCGCATCCATGAGATCACTGATTCCGTAACTGCCGTTCGATGAGCTGCCGCAGGCGGTCAGCGATAATATCATGCCGGCAGTGAGCACCCCTGTAATGATCTTTGTTTCAAAATTTCGTTTTTTCATAACCCTCTCCGTTCTGCGGACGGCATCCTGACAGCCTGTCGGATCCGCCTGCTGTTGACTTTTTATTGTTCACCTCTATAAACGAAATAATATCACAAAAGTTCTTTATTTATTTGATCTTTTTACGATTCAGAACCACTTTTGCAAAATCGCAGCTTTCCTTTTGCCGTTTTAAAAAAGATTTTCCACTTTCAGGAATCTCTCCTGCTCTTCCTTTACCTTGGAAGCCGTACCTACCACACAGAGCAGATCCTCCTGCATAAATGCACGGATATGTGCGGACAATGCACGGATATCCTCTTCGGTAGCCGCCAGCAGTTCGTCGCGTTCTCTCTGTAAAGTGGCATTATCCAGTCCTGTCATATAGGCACTCAGGGAATACAGTCCCTTTGCCGCCGGATTCATGGGTACGTCCAGATCACTGACCGCACCGATGATATACTGGGTCATGGTACGTTCATCTGCTGTGAACTCTGCAATGGCATCTGCAGCTTTCTCGTAAGTTTCAATGGTCTTGCCCAGATTCGGATCTCTGTAGGAGACAAAGTAGCTGTCACCGGATCTGCCGAAGCTGCACATGCAGCCGTAGGCACCACCCTTGACACGGACATTAACCCACAGATATTCATACCCCATCATGACTTTGAGTACTCTTAATGCTCCCGTATATTGCAGTCCACTCTTGCGGAAATTACCGGCACGGCATACGTAATTGACCTGACCGGAGGTTAAGAAACCTTCGTTTTTCCGGGAGATTTCCGGAATGTAATGTTCTTTTTCCACGTTTTCCATATAAAGTGCTGCTTTGAAAGCTTCCACCGGAGCATCTAAAAGAGCCACGGCCTTTTCCTCACCTACGAAATCCACCATGAGGTTTTCCGGACGGAAGATCATTTTCACTAAGGTCTGTAAGATTTCCACCAATTCTTCTTTTTTCTCGTCAAAATGAGCTTCCAGATCCGTGATCAGACGATAGAACGGGATACCGGAAATCTCTTCGCTCACAGCTCCGGGAATACTGCCGTAGGATAAGGCTCTTCCGGCCGCCACACTGTGTCCTCCGGAGGTCATCTGTGCCTGCATCCGGGACTTGCCCTCCGCCAGAATCTCATACAGTCTCTTGGCATCCGTAAAATCACTGGTCATTACGATCTCACGCATCAGATCGATTGCTTCCGCAAGGCGGTCATAAAATACCTTCGTCTTCAGTTCCAGAGTCAGTATAAACTGATCCATATCCTGCAGCTTGCCATAGACATTATTTACCGCAGCCATGCCGCCGGTGACCAGATTCATCTCGTTAAACAGATCTCCATAAGCATAATGCTCCGTATTTAACAGTCCCAGGCAGCCCTTCAAAATGCCGATATACGGGAAATATTTACCGGGGATCTGATCCAATTTGAAGATCAGACGTAAATAGCCGATGCCGTTTGTAAACAGATCATGATACAAAAGTGTGGTATCTCCAATGCTCCGCACTTCGTTCACCGGCAGATTTGCCTCTTTCTTCATATCTTCCCGTTTTAACAGAGGGATTTTCTCCAGATCTTCCTTTGCGTCTTCGCTCTCCTGGAATTCGGTCAGCTTCTGGAAGGTCTCCTTCACGTTCTCGATCTCTTCCGGACTCATGGCAGCTTTCACCTGTGCCATCTTTTCCCGCTGTTTCTGCTCCTGCTCTTCCAGAAGTCCCAGCTTCGGCTGCAAGATCACCACGCTGCGATGGGTATTGTCCAGCAGATATTTCTGTACCAGACCCTCAAAATATCCGGTCTTCACTTTCCCTCGAAGTTCAGCGAAAGTCTCGTTGGCCTCGATGTGAATGAACGGCAGTCTGTCATCGTACAGCCAGCTGTCCAACACCTGTAAACCGTACATAAGTCCCTTGGGGTAGGAACCGAAATCCGCCTCTCTGTATTTGAATTCATAATAATTGATGCCGGCAAGCAATGCCTTTTCGTCGAAGCCGTCCTTTACCAGCTTTTTCAGCACTTCTTCCGTTACCTGTAAAAATTCCTGTTCTTTCTCTACGGAAGTGTCCTTCGCCACCACACTGAAATAGGGCTGGCGGATACCATTCTCATAGATGCTGTAGACATCCTTACCCACACCACAGTCCACCAGGGCCTGTTTTAAGGGTGCTCCTGGAGCGGAACACAGGGCATAGTCCAGGATCTGGAACGCAATGTAAAGCTTCGGGTCCAGACTATTGCCCACGCAGAAGTTCTGGGACAGGTAGGTATTCTCCTCCTCGTCCTCTCCCTCGCCGATGGGACATTCCCTGACAATACGATTCGGTGTGGTAAATGCCGCCTCTTCCGTCACTTCGGAATCCACCTCAAGGGCATCGTAGGCAGACAGATAATGCTCATCGATAAAGGTCAGTTTCTCCGCCATATCCATATTGCCATAGAGATAGATATAGCTGTTGGAGGGATGATAGAATTTCCGGTGGAAATTCAGGAATTCTTCGTAGGTCAGCTCGGGGATTGCTTCCGGATCACCTCCGGATTCGCAGCCGTAGGTGGTGTGAGGATACAGGGAATTCATGATCTCCCGCTCCAGCACATCATCCGGAGAGGAAAAAGCACCCTTCATCTCGTTATAGACCACACCGTTGACTTTCAGCTCCTCGTTGTCACCTTCCAGCTCATAATGCCAGCCTTCCTGCCGGAAAATCTCATCTCGCTCATAGATATTTGGATAAAAAACCGCATCCATATAAACATGCATCAGATTCTGAAAGTCCTTTTCATTGCAGCTTGCCACCGGATAGACCGTTTTGTCCGGGTAAGTCATCGCATTCAAAAATGTGTTCAATGATCCTTTCACAAGCTCTACAAACGGATCTTTTACCGGAAAATTTTTCGATCCGCACAGCACCGAATGCTCCAAAATATGCGGAAGTCCTGTACTGTCCTCCGGAGGAGTGCGAAATCCAATCGTAAACACCTTATTTTCATCATCATTTTCCATCAAAAGCACTCTCGCCCCGCTTTTTTTATGGCGCAGCAGATATCCTTCCGACTTCAAATCCTTCAATTCTTTTTGCTGTATCAGCTCATAGTTTGTCATTGCATTTATGTTCATATATTTCCTCTTTTCTACTGTCATAAGCTTTTATTTTTAGTCTTCCCATATATTTCTATTGTATCACAAAAATAAGAGCATCGTAAACTTAAAGTTTACGATGCTCTTTCCCCTTATTTTTTCATACTCAACACCAGCAGTGTCCCTACCATCAACACTATACCAATCGGCAGCGCAATCCATGCGCTCTGCACAAATCCGGCGATAATATAAGTCACAAACGATACCGCTGCAGCTGTTATCGCATACGGAAGTTGAGTGGACACATGACTTACATGGTCACACTGTGCACCTGCCGACGCCATGATCGTCGTGTCAGAAATCGGCGAACAATGATCTCCACAAACCGCACCGGCCATACATGCTGAAATAGAAATAATCATCAGTTCGTGGTTCGTGTTTGCAAAAATCGCAACTACGATTGGGATTAAAATACCAAAAGTTCCCCATGATGTCCCTGTCGCGAATGCAAGAAAGCATCCAATCAGGAAAATGATCGCCGGCAGGAAGTTCATCAGTGCACCCGCAAATTGCGCAACTGTCGTTGCAACAAATTCTGCTGCTCCAAGACTGTCTGTCATCGCTTTTAATGTCCACGCAAATGTCAGGATCATGATTGCCGGCACCATCGCCTTGAATCCTTCCGGAATACATGACATACAATCCGAGAAATTCAATACTTTGCGTACCACATACAATGCAATCGTTATGATCAGTCCGAAAAAGCTTCCAAGCACAAGACCTACAGATCCATCACTGTTTGAAAATGCCTCCACAAATCCTACTCCATCAAAAAATCCGCCTGTATAGATCATTCCGATAACACAGCACACAATCAGTGAAAGAATCGGAATCACCAGATCAATTACCTTTCCATTATGATTCACAACACCTTCAGATACATTTTCATACGGTCCGTTCTCTGTTGTATAGAGATCACCTTTCAAAGCATTCATCTCATGTGTTCTCATTGGACCGTAATCTGCTTTGAGCAATACGATTCCAATCATCATCACAATTGTAAGAAGTGCATAAAAATTATATGGTATCGCCTGCATAAAGATTGAAAATCCATCTTCCCCTTCTACAAACCCGGTCACCGCTGCCGCCCACGAAGAAATCGGTGCAATGATGCAGACCGGAGCCGCTGTTGCGTCGATCAAGTAAGACAACTTTGCCCGAGACACATTATGTTTGTCTGTCACCGGACGCATCACGCTTCCCACAGTCAGACAGTTAAAATAGTCATCAATAAAAATCAACACACCAAGTGCAATTGTCGCAAGCTGTGCGCCCACACGTGATTTGATATGTTGTCCTGCCCATTCTCCGAATGCTGCGGAACCTCCTGCTCTGTTCATCAAGGAGACCATTGCTCCCAATATCACAAGGAATACCAAAATTCCAACATTATACTTGTCAGAAAGCACGCTGATAATTCCGCCTTCAAAAATATGTACTACCGTTTTTTCAAATGAAAATCCCGAGTAGAGTAATGCTCCTACCAAAATACCAACAAACAGTGAACTATATACTTCTTTTGTGATCAACGCGAGAGCAATCGCCACAACGGGAGGGATCAATGCCCAAAAAGTAGCATACAGTTGCGGTTTCGGTGCTTTCTCAGCCGCAAACACCGTCATAGACAGTATCAGCGTCAACACAAAAACACTCGAACACACTGACAATACTTTCTTTTTTGAAATATGCATAAATAAGTTCCTCTCTTTCCTTCAAAGGGTATCTCCCCTGATAATAAAAACCATGAATGACCTTTGTGTAAAAGCACATTCATGGTTCCCGCATACTTATCCTGCATCTTTTCTTTCGTATTCCTAACAAACCAACGATAGCTCTCCACATAAGTGACAGTATATTGCATATTCTGCAATATCCCAGAGATATCTTTCTGGACAAAAAAACATCTCTTCGGCGACTTTCCCTTTCGTATGTGGCGGCTGTCCAACTTTGCCACACAATACTGATGAAATCCGCACCTCTATCCTTTTAGTCA
>OGKN01000284.1_pt1 | contig 31501 bp, 34 predicted proteins | sample 1572511 | NCBI WGS metagenome assembly OGKN01 (sample SAMEA2582150, study PRJEB24529) | metagenome | reverse complement strand
AAAATACATATTAGCTTATCAGTTTGCTGATGAAACGGAAGAAATCTCTTTTTTTTAGTTACAAATTTAAATTGACAGACTGAAAATGAGATATTTGCAGTATGGATAAATCAAGACAACGAACCGCCAATTTTGGACATTCCGTAACCTAAAATCTTAGAGGATGGACAGGTCACGAATTGGCCACGAAAGTGTGTCTGTAATAAACTGATAAGGGCTGTTTTTGTATTGTAACGCTCCGATATAGCTTTCTTTTTGCTTTTTATATGTGCAAAGGTCAGAAGCCCCTGGCAAGTTACCCCGCCGGAGGCTTGTTTATTTCTCCTTAAACGTTACAAATCCATTGTTGTAATTACCTATGATATTGTGATTTTTGTCGTATATGAATCCATTAGAATAAAATCCTTTAATATTCCGTCCTTTATCGAATATATGCCCATTGGCATAATTCCCTATAATTTCACCTTTTTTATTCAATATATAACCATTTCGATAAGTGATAGAGGAATCGGGATACATGCTTTTCCCCTTTAATGAAGAAGCACAACCAATCATTGCAAGACTGTACGTTAGTAATATAACTGTATTTAGTTTCATATTGTTTTTTTAATGTCCGAATCGTGATGTATCCACTCCTTTCACTTCCTGTTTTTTATATCCTCCGAAACGGTATGTGAGGTTCAGAGATACGGTACGGGTGTAGAAAGAACTGTTCATATCCAAATATTGTCCCTTGAAGCGAACTTTCATATCCGGCATACTGGAGTTGAATATATCGCTGCAACGTGCTGTAAGCGAGAATTTATCTTTGGCAAAGTTCCATTTCACTCCTGCTGTAAGATTGAATGAACTGGCGAGGTCCAGTGTTCCCTGAATGAAAGGTGTCTGTATGTTTCCTGTCAATTCCAAGGATAGATTCTTGCCTACTTTGAAGGTATTGTCAAGTGTTCCGACAAACATCCATTTCTTGCGGTCAAAAGGCACATCGAAAAACTGGTCGCATTTTTGCCGTGCCTGCATACCTACAAGCGTGAGCCTTGCGTCGTACCAGTTCCCTATGCTGAAAGGCAGGATGACATTTGCACCTATCATACGCATATAATTCCAGTTGGTGTTCTTGTATATTAATGCCAGACGGTCGGTCGCTTGGTAGGGAGATTGGGCAAAGTAATCGGACGTATGTGTGTAGAACAGTCCGAAAATGTATTTTTGTTTCAGTATGTATGTACCGTTCAGGTTATAGTTGGTCATGGGGCGCAATCCCGGTGTTCCCTGAAGTTCGGAATATCCGTTCAGATATGTAACGGATGACTGCATATCCCAGTAGCCCGGATAAGTCTTATCTGTTGATAAAGACAGTTGGAAGATATGTTTCGGGCTTTTCAGGTATGTCAGTGAGGCTTGCGGATAGACAGCCCATTTGTGATAGTTGCCAATAGTGTAATATTCTCCTGTAGCAGAAACAGAAAACGAAGTTCCGGTTGCCCAGTTTTTATTCAGTGAAAAATAAAAACTGGCTGTCTGTTCATTAAGTTTGGCTTCTGTATTTTCGGTTTGTATATTACCTGTTACATTATTATATGTTTGAAAATCATAATCTTTTGCATAACGGTAGGCTACTCCGTAACCGATACCCCAGTTGTTTGTTAGATTATGTTTCTGGTCTGCATAAATTGAATAGCGGTCTATTCGCTGGCCACCAGTTAGTGTGTATGAACTTTTGTTTTTATCAGATAGTTGGGTGAACATGGTCTGGTTATTGTCTGATGTGTAGCGTGTGTAATCGCCGCCTACTTCCAAACCGATACCAGAACTGTACAGCACCGTTATATTGTTCATCTTATTGTCCGTGAACTTATCAAGGCTGGACTGCTGAAAACTTCCGTCTGCTATGCTGCGGTTATGCCCGTCAGGTGTAAAACTTCCCGTGTAGGCTACATTCAGATGATTCTTTTCGTTGATGTTATATTCCAAAGCAGTTCTCACATTGTGCATCCAGCTTTTGGAACTCAGTTTCTCGTCCTGTGTTATTTCATATACATTGTCGTTCAAGGTGTGTCTGGAGAACAGTTCTGTATATTCCATAGTTTGGATATTGTCTGCTCCATACATTACATCTAAAGTGAGTTTTGGAGTGGAGAGGCGGAAATTTCCGTTTGCGCCACCACTGCTGAAATATCTGTTCTGATAATTGGTACTCACTTCACCCTGAAAGAAATAGTCATGAGAGCGTTTCATCACCACATTAATAACAGCTCCGCGTACATGAAGTTCCGGAGGGGCACTGTACATTACCTCTGCTTTTTCTATGCGGTTTACTGGGGTATTGCGAAGCAATGTTTCCAGTTGTTCAGAGGTCATGGTAGTAGGTTTGCCGTTTACCACTATTGTGAGAGAATTAGCTCCGGCAAGAGAAAGCGTTCCGTTCTTTTTCTGTACGCCCGGCAGTTTGGTTATGGCTTCGTAGGCATTGCTTACAGCTTGCTTTTCCGACAGTACGGAAAGGTCATAGCCAAGCCGTCCGTCTTCAACTTTAACCAATGGTTTTTCTCCCTTGATTACCACTTCTTCCAGATTGTAGTCTTTTGCTTCCAAAGTAATAATACCTGCATCTGTTGTCTTCCCCTTTATCAGTCTGGTCTGATAAAGTAGGTGTTGGATTATGAGCAGATAACTGTCCGGTTCCTGCTCCAGCGTAAACGTACCGTCAGCCGCAGATATGGCTGCACCCAGATAGGTGGAATCCGGCAACTGCATGACAATTGTAGCACCTTCTATCGGTTGTTGTTTTGTATTTGTTATTTTCCCTGTCGTTTGCCCCCATAATGGAGAAAAATAACTGATGTAAATAAAAAAAGTAAGTAATATAACTTTGATTTTCATATAGAACTATTTTTCGAAATTCTTTTGTTCATCACGTATCCGGCACAGTTACATGAAGCCCTGTTATAATAGGGCTTTGTTCTTATCCAGATAATCAGATATGGCCTCTTGCAATACCGATTTTAGCGAATCGCCTTTGCGGATCGCGATCAGCTTTAAGTTCTGGTGATAGGTTTCGTCCATGACAAAATTACAATGCACGGTTTTCGCTTTCTTCGGCTTTTGAGCCTCTTTTTGCCCGGCCGTGGATTGGATCAGGCTGTCTAATCCCCCGGTCAGCCCGGCCGACATACTGTTTTTTAAATCGTTCTTCTTTGCCATATGGTTACTTTATTTCTGTTAGCAGTTCGTTACATACCTTTTCGTAGTCCTCTGCCCCGGCAGATTTGGGGGCATAGTGAAAAATATCCTGCCCTTGTGTCGGGGCTTCGGCCAGCGCAATGGAGTTGCGTATATGGGTGCTGAACACTTTGCCCTGGAATGTTTCCTGTACCAGTTCCGAAACGCTCTTGTTCAGGTTCTTTCTTCCGTCGTACTGGGTTATCAGGACCCCGGCTATCGAAAGATCCGAGTTCAAACGTTGCTGCACCTTGTGGACGACCTGCATAAGTTTGGCCATTCCACGCATTGCCAGGAATTGAGCCTGAACCGGGATAATCAGCCGATCCGAGGCCGTCAGTGCGTTAAGCGTGAGCAGCGACAGCGAGGGGGGGCAGTCGATCAGGATATAATCGAATTTCTCCTTTTGGCCCTTGATAAGGTGGGCTAAGATAAGTTCCCGCCCGGCCTCGTTGATTAACTCCGTTTCAACGGCCGAGAGATCCAGGCAGGAGGGAACGACGCTAAGACCGTCCTTATGCTCGTAGATCGGCAGGTCGTATTCGCCTTTCATCGCACCGTAGATCGTTTGGGGAAGCTCCGCGGAGAAGCCCAGCGATTCAGTCAGGTTGGCTTGTCCGTCAAGGTCGATCAAAAGAACCTTGTACCCTTTTTGACGTAACGCGCCACCCAGGTTGATCGTGGTTGTAGTCTTTCCTACTCCCCCTTTGTGATTCAATACGGAGATTACTTTTGCTTTGCTCATAAATTCAGTTTTTTAAATGGTTGTCATGTCCGCAAATATAGTCAAAAACTAATATACTAAAATACTAAAAGTAGTATTTTTCGTTTTTTGCGTGTTTTTTGTGCCGATCGGGGAAGCGTACCGAAATAAATCCGGTTTCCACCTTTCGGTACGTTTTGTTTCTGTACCGGAATTAATCAAAGAATTATTTCAGTATATTTGCGGCATGGAAAAAAGGACAGCCGTAATTTATAGCCGGGTGAGTTCTCCCGGAAAAAGACAGTCCACGGAAAGGCAGGTCGTGGATCTGGAAAGGTATGCCGAAAAAAACGGCTACCTGGTTATCGAACGTTTCTCCGAGAAGATTAGCGGAGCGAGGAAGAACGAGAATCGCAGGATCTTGCAGGAGTGTATCGGGTTTTGCATATCCAACAAGGCAGATACGCTACTTTTGACCGAGATTTCACGGCTGGGGCGTTCCACCCTGGAGATACTAAAGGCACTCGATACGCTGCACACGCATAAAATATGCGTGTATATTCAAAATTTGAACCTGGAAACGTTACGGCCGGACAAGACGGTAAACCCCTTGTCCTCTCTGATCACTACCCTGTTGGGGGAACTGGCCGCAATCGAACGCCAGGGGATCATTGACCGCCTTAATAGCGGACGGGAGTTGTACATCCAGAAAGGGGGCAGGCTGGGGAGGAAGCCGGGAAGCCGGAAAACGGCCGGACAGAAGAAAGAGGAATACCGGGAGGCGATCGCCTTGTTAAAGAAAGGCTACTCGATCCGGAACGTGGCGAAGCTCACGGGAAAGGCCGTTTCAACGATACAGATAGTGAAAAAAGAATTTATAGATAAATGACATGATAGGAGATCCATACGCTACCGTATGGGCTTGAAAAGGGAAGTATATAAAAAACAAAACCCTGAAGTTTGTCTTACGACAGGGACAACAGGGGATTACTTTGCAAATATACGGGCTTTTTCCTATATTTGCAAATAAAAAGCCAATAAAAAAACAAAATGAAATATTCCGATTATGAAACTGCCTTTTCTCCGGCTCGTCTAAGCCGATATTTGAACGCTTGCGGTGGGGATAATGACAAGGCCTTGACGTTGTACAGGCACAATGTAAAACTGTGCCAGAAATTTTATGGCGTGTTAAGCCTGTTTGAAGTCGTCTTGCGCAATGCGATCAACGAGCATTATAAACGCCATTTCGGAGATAACGACTGGATCAGGACACAGGTACGGCCGGGAGGTATGTTAGAGAACTGTCCGCAGTTGGCCGATGTGAACAGGCATATTACAAGGCTGGTGAACGACGGGAGATATACGCATGACAGGCTGGTTTCTTCGGTGAGCTTCGGGTTCTGGACGTATCTTTTCAATAAGCAGCCGTTCCGCAAAGGGGGACAAACCTTGCTGGCGGTCTTGCCGAACAGAGCCAGGGGGCTGGGGCAGAGGGCGATTTATAACGAGCTAATGGAGATAAAGAAGTTCAGGAACCGGATAGCCCACCATGAGCCGATATGCTTCGATACGGCAGGAAACAAGGACGTGAATTTCGCACGGTATAATTATAACCAGATACTTAAATACGTCTATTTCCTGGGCTACAATAAGGACGAGTTGTTTTATGGCCTTGACGTGCTTCCGGACACGACTATCACGAAGATAAACAATCTGTAAGAGGATGATCCGCTAAAGAGGCCGGGGATAATGGGAGTAGTGTTTACTACTTTTAGTATTTTAGTATATTAGTACGCTTTTCTTTGGGAGGATTTGGGCGTTCCCGTAAACGGTCGGGCTTTCCGTTGCAAGTCCTCGCCTAAAGGCTGTGGGCTTTCCACTGCAATCCCTAACGCATGAATACACCCACCCACCCGATTAAGGTAGGCTATTTCCGGATAGAGCCGTTCGGTGAAGCCAGCCGGATAAAAGCCGTCTGACTTTTCACTGATCGGCACAATCCGGAAAGGAGTACCCGGAATGATCCTTGCCCGGCTGATGAGCGCAGGCACTCGTCGGCTGGGCAAGGAACATTCCTTGTCGGGCACTCCGGTAGCCGATTGTCGAACCCGGTTTTAAACCCCCTTTCAGGGGAGAGAGGTATTTTAGTTTTTCCGGCGTGGCCGCCTTACGTTTACCTTGACCGGGGTTTTTGTCTGCAAAGGTCAAACGTCTTTTTCCATATCCCAAGTTGAGCCGCAAGCGGCTTTTAGAAAAAATCTCCAGCCTGGCTAAAGCCAGGTAGTATTTTTCCTAAAAAACTTGTGCTATGGAAAAAAACGTTTGGGGTGTTCTCATACAAAAACCCCTCGGAACTCAAGGTAAACGCAAGACGGCCACACCGACAGCCCCGAAAAACCAAAATGAGGTTGTCTTGATACAAAAACATCGGAATCTTAGGCATCCGCAAGGTTTTTTTTGGGAGGGGGGAGAGGGTGCGAGGTGGGGAGTTTACTATCGGAAAAAATCAGGTAGTAAATACTAAGTTTAGTATATACTAAAATACTAATTTTGCAGATAATTATCTGATAAATAGTTGGTTAAATATTGTTTAAATACTTGCATATCTCAAATAAAAGTGCTATCTTAGAGGTATAGAAAAAGAGATAACAACCTTTAGAACTGGCTCACCCACCAGGATAAAGAACGGGGGACGTAGTTATGAAAACTGATTATTTCGACAAGGCAGCGCAACAGTTTGCAAATTTGATGATCGAGAAGATCCAGCAGGTAGAGGACAACTGGCAAAAGCCCTGGATCACCATTGCGGCGAATACACGCAATTTCTTTCCGCAGAACCTTACAGGACGCAGGTACGCCGGAGGTAACGCCTTTTTACTCCTTTTCCTTTGCGAGAAATACCAGTACCAGACACCCGTATTTATGACATTCAACCAGGCGAAAGAGGCCGGGATCTCCGTGCTGAAAGGATCGAAATCGTTTCCGGTCTATTACTTCCTTTTCTACGTGTACCACAAGGAAACACGCAAGAAAATAACCTTTGAGGAATACAAGGCGTTAAGCCGGGAGCAGCAACAGGAATACAACGTTATACCAACTTATAAATATTACTCGGTCTTTAACCTGGATCAGACCAATTTCTCGGACGTGAGGCCGGAAGAGTGGGAAGCGTTAAGGGAGAAGTTCAGAGGGGGGCAGGCAGAGCAGCCCGACGGGGCAACCGGAGAGGCGCACCCCGAAATAGACGCCATGCTGGAGGCGAAAAGCTGGTTTTGCCCGATACGGGAGCAGCAAGGCGACAGGGCTTTCTATTCTCCTTTGGCCGATTATATCGTAGTGCCGCTTCGATCGCAGTTCGTCGATATGGAGAGCTTTTACGAAACGCTTCTGCATGAAATGGGACATTCCACGGGACACCCCACCCGATTGAACCGGGATCTTGCGCACCCGTTCGGATCAGAGGAATACGGCAAGGAGGAATTAACGGCCGAGTTCGCCGCAGCCCTGGCAGGAATGTTTTTCGGGATAGCCGAACATATACGCACTGAAAACGCAGCTTATCTGAAAAGCTGGATAAAGGCAATCCGGGAAGAACCCAAGTTCATTTTAAACGTACTGGCCGACGCTATGAAAATTGTCAAGATGATAGCCGGGAAACTGAATATCTCCGTAGAAAGCGAGGAAACGGCAGCGGATGAAGCGGAACAGGTGGCATGATACAAGGAAGATCCCCCGAAAGGGGGACAGCCTTTCGGGGTGAGTTCTTTTTGGCACTCGCCCCAAAAAGAACCAAAAAACGCTTTGCCGCTACACTCCGTTTCGCTTTCATAGCTCTGATAATGCGTTTTTTGATTGGATAGATATATATTTGTAGATAAAAAATGTAATATGAACAAACCGAAGGTTATACAGATTATTGATGTTGTTTCCAATGCGATAGCCGGAAACCGTATCGACGAGGATTTCATAAAGAGTTGTATTTACGGAAAAGTGAATGCGGAACTGTATGCGCATCTTTTAGGTAAATATAGGGAGTATGACGGTGATTTCTTTCAGTTTTATTTGGGGACGGACGATCGGATAAACCGGGCTTTGCTGGAGAACCTGGGGATTAAGGTCGAACCCGACAAATATCCGGACTATGATAGCCGGATTGTTGCGCAGGTCGTCCAGGGAAAAAAAAGGTTTGATATTTATCCTTTCGAGGTGGAAGCCTTTAACAGATATGCCATGTTTGGCAATAATAATGCGCTTTCATGCCTGAAAGGGATTTCCCCGACAGCCGGGCAGACCGTCCGGGAAAACGGTATTAACGAGTATGGAAACGTCTTGAATTGGTCGCTGTTCTGGATAAAGGCGAATCCGGAGGACAAAGCCCTGTTAGTGGATCACGTTTTGAATATCCCCGAACGATGATAGCGGAATATTTCATTTACCGGAGAAAGGGGGATAAAGAGCCGTTTATCTCCCTGGGGGAAATGCCGCAGTATAGGTTAAGGCCGAAACAGAAGTTTACCGGGAAAAAACTTAAAATAGAGGTGATCCGCAGGCTTTCCGGCGTGGAAATCGAGCAGACGGCCACCACTCCGCAGATAAACGCCTATATCGAGGCGAATATCTATGATACCGATCGTTGGCCGGAGTACCGGAAGTTATACCGACAGGTGGCCGGGGAGGTGGAAACCGTGGCTGACATCTTTACGCTCCAGTATATTTTAGTGGCCGAACTGGAGGATCAGACCAGGACGGGGAGGGACTGCCAGGAGCAGCCGACAGATCCGCAAGACGAGAGGCTGATACATTTAATCCGGTGCGAGCTTATGGGTGAACCCCTGGAAATGTACAAGACGATGATAAACCCGATCATCGCCTTAAAGAAACGTTTCGTTTGATACTACTATATCTACTAAAAATAGTAGATACTACTTTTAGTATTTTAGTTCGTGCGCTCAATCCTGGGAGAGATACGCATCGGTGTACTCTTTAAGTTCCCGGTATGCCTTGTCTAACTCTTCTTTGGTGTGACGCTTGAATTTTTTATGCCTTAATATGAAAGGCAACCGTTGGTTTATCTCTTTTCCGTACTCGTCCAGGCGTTGTTTCCCAATTCCGGTAAGGACGACGTGGGTACGGTCGTCTGAAAAGTGGATCTCTTTTAAATCTTCCATTGTATCTAATATGCGGAGGATGATTTTCTCGTAAATGGGGGTACGCTGTAACGGGTGTTCGAGCATGGGGGAATTGTATTTTATATCGAAATTCTCGATGATCTCCGTCTGCACTTCCTCTATATGCTTGGGGAGTGCTTTTCCCAGCGTGTAGTAAACGGCTATCTGAAAGTCTTTGTAATTTGGAAACATGGGCGTATATGGTTTATTGGGAACGTGGATATTTTAAATTTCCGTTCCGGGATTCTTCGGCCGAAAGATAGGAAAATTATCTCAAATAATCTTCCGGATAGATGCGTTTTTTAGTATATACTAAAAATAGTATTTTTGTAATGCGCATTACAGTAGTGTATTTTGTAAACGTAACGTGTACTTATTCAAGCATTTTAGTAAAATGGGTATCTTTTATATCCGGTCGTACTAATATTAGTATTTTAGTATTTTTGTAATGTACATTACAAAAATATCTGTATCTTTGCATTCGGATTGAAAAACAAAAGGCTTATGATAACGACGATCCAGTTCAAGACGTTGGACGACTTGTATCAGTTTTACAACGACGCAATTTTTAACGGTGAGCTTTCGGAATGTATCGTGAATATGTCCCGTCACGGTGGGGCGTTCGGCTTTTTCGCCGCCAACCGTTGGAGAGGGGACGGCCAGGAAAAAAAGGTCGTTCACGAGATCAGCATCAACCCCGATTTCATGAACCGGGAAGATCGGGACTGGCATTCTACCCTGGTACATGAAATGTGCCATTTGTGGCAGGAGGATTTCGGCAGGCCGAGCCGGGGAGGGTATCATAATTCGCAATGGGCTGACAAGATGATCCAGGTCGGACTGATGCCGTCCGACACCGGGGAGGCCGGAGGCAAAAGGACAGGCCAGAGCGTTACGCATTATATCATTCCGGGAGGGAAGTTCGAGCAGGTTTTCAATACGCTAAGCCGGGAGGATCTGCAAAACTTGCGGCTTAGGTACAAGCCGACTTTGGCGGCTGTACCCACCCGGCCGATCCGCATCGCCGGAGGCGACGGGGACGAAACGGAAGAACCGGGAGATCCGGACGAGGGGGAGAGCAAAAGCGGAAAGCGGAAGAAATACACTTGTGGGTGCGGCTGTAACGTGTGGGGAAAATCCGGGCTGGTGTTAAGGTGCGGACTGTGCGACACTGATTTTACGGAGCAATAGGAAACAGTGCAAAGGTCAGAAGCCCCCAGTAAAAACCCCGCCGGAGGCAGATTTCAAGCATACTCGTTTTACTAAAATACTAAGATAAGTCTATACTAATCTTAGTATTTTAGTATTATTGTAATGTGCATTACAATATAGGGGCATATGAAAAAGTGGGGATGTCGTAATACGTCAATTCGCCCCACTTTTAAGGCTTGACGTGCAATAGCCGTCAGCCCCCAGACGGACGGGAACCACCCCGGCCGCACACAAATATAGAAAATCTTCCGGATTTAACCAAACAGGTCGGGATCTTTCTTTTTCCCCCTGGCCTTGATACCGAAATCCTCACGCAGCATCTTTGCCAGTGAGTTATGTGCGTGGGCTGTACTCATTTCACCGCTGCAAACCTTCTCGTCGTAATAGGCGCAACGGTCGTACACGTCTTTCAGCCGTCCGCTTTCCAGGATCTTGTCGAGTGCTCTTACCGGGGTGTTGTCGCTCGGATAGCTTAAAGCACCGTAAACCCAACGGTAAACGAACGAGTATTGTTGTTGCTGGTCGCCTCGCAGTTCTTGGGGATTTCTCGCATGGATGAACAGGATAATAGTGTCGGCTTTCGGTTTTTGCCCCTTTTTAGGCGTTTTGCAGATGAATTTGTAATCGAACCATACATCGGCCTCGCTTTCCTTGATTCGTGTCTGTGCAGGCCTTAAAACCTTTTGGTCGATCTGTGCGTTCGAGTAGGAGGCCGGGATCTCCAGGTCTTTGCAGAATTGCTCGATCGAGTAATAATACTCCCGTCTGTCCCGTTGGCTGCAAATGATCTTGTAGAGCCGCTTGGTGTAATTGCCCCGGAGGGTTAAGGCGATGTTCTTCCCGTACCTTGTACCGCCGACACCCGTACCGTAGTAGAGCAGGAAAGGGATCGCCCAGGGGTTGAGCGTCAGGGCTACCCGGTTTGTGCCTTTGATGTTGTGTACCGTCGTTATCACCACCCCGAACGTTTCCACCGTCTGGTGGATATTGGGATGCACCCAGCGAAAGGAAAAGTTTTTCCGCATCATGGCGATAGCCTCTTTTAGAACTTTGCTCTTGTTGTTCTTCCCCCCGGCTTCGTCGCATTTGATCTCGACGACAGGCTGGTTAAATAGGTCTTTAGGCAGTTGTTTTTCCCTGGTCATGTGTTGCTGGATCTGGTCGCTTATGAGCGTCAGTAGGTTTTCTTGCCACTCGGTAACGGAATACTGGCCGAATGTTACGTTATTCGGCTGGATTAACATTACTTCTTCCTCCGTAGGAGGAATATAGAGGGTGATGTCGTTGGTTGCCATAGGCTTGTTTTTTGAGTTTGGGACAAAGTTAAAGAAATAAAAGATACCGCCAAAAGATACCCGGTATTTTTTATCGCAACCTTTAGTAAAATGGGTATTTATCGGAGGGGGCTATTTTAGTAAAATGAGTATTTTTCCCCTTCGGATTTTAGTAAAATGAGTATTTTAGGTTGTGTTTTTGTGTTTGTAACTGTTTGTTTTTCAATTAATTGCAAACGCAAAAACGTTTTCTTACAAAGAACCTCTACAAAGACTATTCTCACAAAGGAGGAAAATCTTACGGAATTGCAGGCTTCGGAGCGGGTGGAAAATGCACATTTTGGAAGCGGAAAAATGAGAAACGGAGAAAAACGAGCGAAGCGTTTTTTAGGGCGATTTTTCCGCGCGTTAAAATATGTAAATTTTCGTTTTTGTACTATAAAATCAAAGAGAATCGGAACGATTGTGGCGTATTACAAATGTACACTTTTTTCGGGCGGTGTACATTTGTAATGCGCATTTCGTGGGCTGGGTGTCTGATGTATTGGAGCGAAGCCGTGCGGAGCGTTCCAGGAGCGACGAGCGAAGCAAGGAGAGAGAGAACGACGGTTTACCGAAGTGAGCAAGCAGTCATTGGACTAAGTCCAATGCTGAATTTTTAAATCGCTGATATATAACTGTTTACTTGTTTATATGTATGCAATTCGCATACATATTGCATACATTATTTTGATAATTCATTGAATTATAGTATATTGTAGCCGATATTTATGTATGCAAACCCCTATACGTGAAATTATGGCAACAACAAGTAAAGATACGTCTATCCGTATAAAGGAGAGTACAAGGTTTAGGCTTGATATGCTGAAAGGAAGCAAATCGCACGATGCGTTCGTGGCCGAAATGTTACTCTATTTTGAAACGACGGGGATCACTCCGCAGTCGAACGTAATGCCGCCGAACATTGCGGCCAAAGAGCAGGCAAGCCGGGTGATCGAGGTTGTTCGGGGCATCGAGAAATCCACTAACGTAAGGCTGAAAAATATCGAACAACTCCTTTTGTCGCTTGTCGGGGAAGTGAAAACGCCGGGGGACAATCCGGACGAATATATGCACATCTCACAGGTACAGGAACTATTGGAGCGTTCCAGGCAACTGGAACAGGAAGCCAGGGAAAACCGGGAGAAGGCCGGGAAACTGCAAACGGATCTCGAAATAGCCCGGCAGGAGAAAGGAACTCCGGCCGTCGGATGCAATACGCACAAGATCCTGGAGATCGTGGAGCGTATCGACGAGGTGAAGAAGATACCGACATTCAACGATACGGTTTATGAGATAGACCGTAATACGCTGGATATGTGGGTGAAAAGGTTAAAGGACGAACTAAAGAAATAAGCCTATGTTTGCCAAAGTACACCCGGCCGAGGACGTGAAAAGCGGAAATACGGGAAGCTGTCACGACTTGGTGCGTTATCTGGAAAAGGAAACGGGGGAGGGGCAGCGTTTTTTCTCCCATACGGAGCAGGATATTTCACCCGAACGGGTAATCATGGATATAGACGGGAACAAAAAGGCGTTAGGGGCTAACGACGCTAAATTCTTCATGCTTTCGCTCAATCCGTCGCAGTCGGAACAAATGCACCTTATCGGCCGGAAAGTGGACGATTTTAAGGAACTTACACCACAGGAGAAAAAAGAGGTTTTCCAAAAGCTGGAGGCGTTCACCCGTTCGGCTATGGATGAATACGCCTTGAACTTCGGACGGGACAATATCAGGGGAGGCCGGGATCTCATGTATTACGCACGTGTGGAAACGGAACGATCCTATCATCCGGAAGATGAAGAGGTGAAACAGGGGATAGCCAGGATCGGAGAGCCTAAACCCGGTTTGAACTTGCACGTTCACGTAATCGTTTCACGAAAGAGCCTGGACGGGAAAGTGAAACTCTCTCCGGGGGCTAAATCGGCCGGGAACACCTGGGAACTGGAGGGCAGGGGGACGGTGAAACGGGGCTTTTCACATGAGGGCTGGAAAGTCAGGGTACAGGAATGTTTTAACCGGAAATTCGGTTATCAGGCTAAAGAGGGGGAAACTTATGTACGTCCGCAGGTATCGGCCGAGATCGGGAAGATTACGAACCCGGAGCTTAAAAGGATATTGCAGGACGAGCAGTTTACGGCGGCAAACCAGATCGTCGCAGCCATGAGGGAACAAGGTTACACGCATCAGGTACGGAAGGGGGTGCATTCCTTTTCACGGGAGGGTGAAGTGTTCCAGGTTGAACACAGGCTTTTGAAAGCGTTTGAGAAGCCGCTATCGGACGAGCAGCTAAAAAGCATAACGGAACGTTTCGATTTGACAAAGTACGAGGCGAACCCGGCCGGGTACAGGGAGAACGGTTTGCAGGTAAAGGATATAAGTTTCTCGACGTATGTCAAAGATGAAGCGCAGAAAGGGGAAAAGGCCTTGAAAGAGGTCGCTTATAAAGTGGTTTATGATGAACAAAACCATACGACGGTATCGTTCGCAACAGTCCGGCAGTTCGCGTACGAGCACCGGATAAACCTGGTGAAAAGCGAACCGACGGCCGAAGCCGTCTTGAAGAAGGTCAAGAACCCGGAGCTTAAAAATCTGTTGGAGAACTACCGTTTCACGTCCGCTAACCAGATTGTCGTAGCCATGAAAGAGCAAGGCTACACGCATAAGGTACGGAAAGGGGTACATTCCTTTTCACGGGAGGGTGAACGGGTGAGCATACGGCACAAGGATCTGAAAAAATTCGCAGATCCGAAACTGGAGAGCCGCCACATGGAGGGCATTATCGAACGTTTTAACCTGTACAAGTACAAGCAGGAGGGTGTGGCCTACCGGGAAAACGGCCTGGAGGCCAAGAATATTTCTTTCCTGACATACCAGAAAGTGCCGATCGAGCCGGAAGAGGATAAGAGCATGACCGGAAAGCCGGAAGCAAAGGAGGAAGCGCAGCAGCCACAGCAGGAAACGCCGGGGAACGAGGTACGTCCGGAAGAAACGGAAAACGAAGCGGAAAAGCTCATGCCCGAACCCGATCCGGTCAGATACAGGAAAGAGCTTAAAGAGGTGTCTTATGATGTGTTGTTTGATAAGGAAACGAAAACCTATGTGCCGATTTCGGCGATCCGCAAATACGCATACGAGAATGGGAGCAACTTGATAGACCGATATAAGCACGGGTACGCAGTCAGGAACGAGGATCTTAGGGAGTGCCTGGCAAATCCCGAATACCGGACGGTTAGGCAGATAAACAAGGCCATGAGGGAGAGGGGATATACGATCGAAAGGGACGAGGCCGGAAACTATACTTACATTAAGGGGGAAAGTTCTTTCTTCATGGAACGCCGGGATTTGCTTGCCTTTACCGGGTACGCCAAAGATACCGGAGGCCGGGAAAGGGAGAGGGGGGCGTACCGGAACGCAGACAAGGCCGTCGGGTTTATCGGTGGTAAGGCCAAACAAAAGTTGATAAACGAGATCCTGGGGGATAGTTTCAGGACGGAAAGGATGCTTGTAGGCAACGTGAAAAAGGCCGTCAGTCTTATACAGAACCCGGCTAACATAAAAATGATGCTGATAAAACAGATCGGCAGTTTTTTAAACCCGTTTAAAGAGTTATGATATGATGATGTATATTATTATAGGGATCGCCTGCCTGGTGGGGATCATCGTTGTTGTGCTGTTGCTTCCAAATTCCGGCAGACAGCAGCAAAAGGGACAGAAATACCGTTTTGAGCTGTCGGCCGGGGGAGGGAGGAAAATAACCTTTGCCGATCCGTTCGATAATTTCCTGGTCTATGGTGGGGCGAACTCCGGAAAGACCAAAAGCATAGGAAAGCCCTTGTTAAGCCAGTATATACAGGCCGGGTTTGCCGGATTTGTCTATAATTACAAGGATTTCGACCTGGCAAGGACGGCCGTACACCTGGTAAAAAAACATAATTACCCTTATGGGTGCTTCCAGATCAGTTTCACGGATATGGAACGGACGCACCGGACAAATCCGATACGCCCTTCCGTGGTGAAGAATGAAACCTTGTTCTTGCAGCTAATGGATGATATGCTGACCGCCTACCAGGGAAAGGACGGCAAACGGGACGAGTGGTTTAACGGGGCGTTGGGGATATTAAGGGGCGTTTCGATCCGGTTTTATAACGACTATCCGCAGTTTTGCACGATACCCCATATCGTTAATTTCATTTGTTCGGCCGGAACTGTCCGGATAACGTCGTTCCTGGAGGGCAAGCACCAGAGCCGGGTACTGGCCGGGGCGTTCCTGGACGCAAAGGACAGCCCCAAGACGCAAAGCAGCTATCTAAGCAGCCTTACCAACAGTCTAAGCACGCTCGCCAACGAAAAAAAGGTGTGTTATGTCCTTTCCGGAAATGATTTCGACTTTAACCTGATAGATCCGGAATGTCCGAAATTGGTTGTCGTATCGAACGCCTATCAGATCGAAAACCTGATTTCCCCGGTTATATCGCTCATGCTTTCCATTTCGTCCCGGCGTTTCACGCTGGCGAACAAAGTGCCGTTCTTCTACTTCCTGGATGAAGCGACCACGTTCCGGATCGCCGATTTCGAGAAACTGCCGTCCGTTCTAAGGGAATACCTTTGCAGTTTCGTTTTTCTTACGCAGTCGGCGGCGAAGATCGAGAAGATATACGGGAAATATGACCGCAGTTCGATAGAAGCCAATTTCGGGAACCAGTTCTTTGGCCGGACAAAGGACATAGAGGCCTTGAAAAGCTATCCGCTTGTTTTCGGGAAAGAGGAAAGGCAGAGGGTCTCAAAGACCACCGGAAGCGGCCGGGGAGGGGAGAACCGCAGCCGTACCGTTTCCACGCAGAAAGAGGAAATATACGACACGAATTTCTTTACCAGCCTGAAATCGGGCGAGTTCGTGGGAAGTGCGGCGCATTCCAACATGAGGGACTTTCATTTGAGGTTTGAAATGTACGGGGACAAGGAAGATCCGCTTCCAATCGTGCATCCCGTACTGGCCTCGGACATAGAGGAAAATTACCAGCAGATCATAAAGGATATACAGGGCATTGAATAACAGGGAAAGTGTGGCTATGTTCTACAAAGTGTGGGGACAACTCCACACTTTTTTGTGGAATATAAAAAAGGGGTAAAATTATAAAAGTTTGATAATTAGTGTATTTATTAAAACAGTAGTGTATTATGTCAAATTGGAATGGATCTTGTACAATATAATTGTATAAATACACTCCAGTTTTGAAACTCCAGTGCAATAGCAAAGGTTGTTTTTAGATTGGCCGGATAAGAATTTATTTACTTAAATACTTAAAAATAAACTCCTTATGAAAACGCCTTTGTTTATCTTGCTCCAGGCTACTGGAGGTATTAGAAATGAAGTAAACACATTCCTTAGTGATTATGCCGTTCCGGTGATCGCCATGCTCCTGATCGTGGGAGTGGGGATCGGTGTGGTGATGAATTATGATAAGATTATAGACCGGGACGGACAGGGAACAAGAAAAGAGGGTATTGTAAACTTACTCTGGGTGGTTGGTTACATCATCATCGGGCTTGCGATCATCGCCGCCGTTATCGCACTTATCAATAGCAAACTTAAAATGTCCCTCTAATGGACTTCCAGGTTAGAAAGGGGCTGGAAACACCCCTGAAAGTGCATGGAATGAGAACGAAGTTTTTTTGCATCTATTGTATTATCCTGGCTGTGATTGTTCTTTTTGTCGTGGGCTTCCTGACAAGTGCCATGAGTGGGGAGGGATCTTTTTTGGCCTTTATCGTTTCGCTGGTGGCCGGGGCGTTCGCCTCTGTGGTCTTGCGGATCGTCTTTATCAACCTTTCCATGCAGCGCAAGTTCGGCAAGTTCAAAAGACAGGTATTTGTCATATCGAATAAGGATCTGTTAAACAGCCTGTAAACACTCTTTTTATGAAAATATCGGCAGCGCAAGCGTACTGTATCTTGGATACGGTAGGATCTTCCATACTTACCAAATCCGGCGAAATATCCGTTTCCTACCTGTTGGAATTGCCGGAGGCCTATTCGCTGGATCGCTCGGATCTGGAGGAAAGGCATAACGAGTTATTCCGGGCTTTCCAGTATGTCCGAACCGGGTTTATACATAAGCAGGACGTGTTTTTACGCAGGAAATTCAAGCCGGAATATGTGATCGAGGGGGAGGGCTATATACAGACGGCCGAAAGGAAGTATTTCGACGGACGGGAATACCTGCATCACTTCTGCATATTGTCCTTTACGCTTTCGGGACTGCAAAGCCTTGAAAAAGCGTACCAGGCCAACCCGTTGGCGTATAGCGAGAAACTGGCAAAGGCAGACCGGGACAGGCTGGCCGAGTTTCTGGAATCGGTGGAGAGTGCGGTTTCCATTATCCGGAATATCCGTAGCACGCAGATCCGGCCGTTGAACGTGGCCGAGGTGAAACAGCACCTTTTCCGGTACGTGAACGGTTTCCATGACGACGAGGGACTAAGGGATATACAGTGTTCCGATATGATAAGGATCGGGCAGAAGAAAGGGATATTCTTTGCCGTTTGTGATGAAAGGTATCTGCCCGACAGGATGAAAGTATATGTTACGGACAGCACTTTGCAGGAGGCAAACAGCCAGCTTTATATGTCAATGCTGGAAAGGATCGGCGTTCATGTGCCCTGTTCCCATGTGGTAAACCAGATATGGAAATTCGCCGGGGGAAGCTACCGGGAGGAACTGGCCGAGAGGGTGAAGCTGTTCGGCCGTTACCGGGAGTTTGACAAGGCCATAAAAAGCCGTTATGACGGCCTGGCCTCGTATGAGCAGGAGATCATTAACGAGGAAAACGTGCTTTGCAAAACGCACCTGAACGTGTTGCTGTTGGAGGACGACGAAACGATCCTGAACCGACAGACGGAACAGGTAAAAATGATTTTCACGAACGCCGGGTTTAAATATTACATTCCAAGTTACGAGGGGCTTTATAATATCTTCATCGGCTCGATCATCGGCCGGGAAAACAACCTGAATCCGGATTACCTGTTTCTTTCGGATCTGCATTCGTCGCTCTGCATGGGGATCAATTACTCTACGTTCCGCAGCGACAAGGAGGGGATCTTGTTTAACGAACGGCTGTATCAAACACCGATCCGAAAGGACGTTTGGGACGCAGATAAGAAACGCATTCCGGCACGTAACATGATTATCGTCGCATCGACGGGTGGGGGAAAGTCGGTTACGTCGTTGAACATCATCCAGCAGAACATCGAGCAGAATTATAAACAGATCGTCGTCGAGTTCGGAAAGAGCTTTTACCAGCTTTCGCAGTTGTACCCGGACAGGTCGCTGCATATTGATTATGACGGCAGCAGCCCGTTGGGGATCAATCCGTTCTATACGGCCGGGAAGCAGCCGGACAACGAGAAGATAAAGACGCTTGTAAACCTGGTGCTTAAATTCTGGCGGTCTAAGGCGATCATGGAGGACACGAAACAAGTTGTTTCGCTGACAAAGATTATTTGCCGTTATTACGAGGATATTCCCGACGGCCATTGTTTCCCGGACTTTTACAGGTACGTCCAAAGAGAGGGGAAAAAACTATATGAGTGTTTGAATATCCTGCCGGAATACTTCGATATAGACAGCTTCCTGCACGTGTGTTCGGAATTTATGCCAGGGGGATTTTATGAGAACGTGTGCAAGCCGTCCCCACTGGAGAACGATATGCAGAACCGGGATTTTATCGTCTTTGAGCTGACGAAGATAAAGAAAGATCCGTTCCTGATTTCCGTCATTATGACAATCCTTTTCGATACGATAGAGAACAAGATCCTTTCGGATCGTTCCGTCAGGGGGATGCTGATCTTTGACGAGTACGCAGAAAGCCAGTCTATAAAGGACACCTTTTCAGGTGCGGACATACATTCGACGGTGGCGTTCTGTTACCAGAAACTCCGCAAGGAAAACGGTGCGGTGGGTACGATCGTCCAGTCATTGGCGCAGCTTCCCGATAACGAGTACACGAAAGGCATTATCGCCAATACGCAACTCTTATACGTGCTTCCGGCCAACGAGATCGTTTACGACCAGACGGTAGAGGCGTTCCATATCAAGAACCGGAGCCACGTAAACCTGATGAAGTCGATCCGTAACGACTTTTCAGGGGTACGGCCGTATTCGGAGATATTCATCCGGTTTATGGATAGTTACGCAACGGTGGTACGCCTGGAGCTTTCACCGGAAAAATTGCTTGCGTTCCAGACCGACGGCGAGAAATGGAACAAATTGCAGGAGATTTACAAGGAGGCCGGAAACATGGAAACGGCCATAGAGAAGTATAAACAATTAAAACAGAAAAGTTATGAAACGGAAATGTCTATGTAGTTTGCTTGTGATGATGTGCTGTTACTGTACGGCGTTCGGCCAGTGGGTGGTGTCCGATCCGGCCTTGACGCAGCTATCGCAGATAACCTGGGCGAAAGAACTTAAACAGGCATACGAACAGTTTCAAGTGCTGGGGGAATCCAGGGACATACTGACTAAGAGCCTGGATCTGTACCGGCAGGTGAACGGGGTTATCAAAAACTCTAAAATGGTGTTGCAGGTGCTTTCCATGCAGGGGGAAATGTTGGAACTGGCGGCGAAAGAGTGCACCCGGTCGGACGTGTTTACCGGACAGGAGGCATACGGGGAATATACGAACGTGCTGAACAAGATCATGGAGGAAAGCGTGCTTTCCTTTGACCTGATCCGGACGATCATATCGCCCTCGGTGAGCATGACCGACGGGGAAAGGATAAAAATTATCGTGGATCTGGATAACAAGCTGAAAGAGAACCGGGACAAGATGCTCGACGAGAGAGCGAGGTTTAATACGGTCAATGACGCTATAAAACGGATTGCAGCCCTGAAATCAACAGCCAAGAAGTGAGCCTATGGAAGTGATCGACAATGTGATTAGCGCATACGAGGCCGTCAAGATGAACGGCGTCAGCCAGGGGATCATCGCCCTTTGTTCCTTTATCGCCGTTATCATCGTGATACAAAAGTTCGTGACGGCCTGGAAAGAGGCCTTTAGCGAGGGGGACAAACCCGTCGATATGAAACAGTTCTTCAAACTGTTCTATATCTATATTTATGTGTTCGCCATTATCATGGTCGCACCGTTCGCCTTTACGATCGTGGAAACGGCACTTGGGAATATTCAGAACGAATTGATAAGCCGTTATCAGGAGGACGTGGATCTAAGCATTGACGAGGCGATCGTAACCTTTACAAAGGACTATATCGAGGACGTACAAAGGCGGCATAACTGGGTAGGGCAGCAGATTCAGGAGGTTATCATGCTGCCGTTCAATATTGCGGCTTATACGATACTCCTGTACGCAACGAAATATATATTTTTCTTCTTTGCCGCCGCCAGGTATCTGTATCTTATACTCCTGGAGATCGTCACGCCGATAGCCGTAATACTCTACATGGACGAGAAAACGAGGCATTATACGCACGCATACCTGAAAAACCTGTTTGTCTGTTACATGACGATCCCGGCGTTCCTGATAGCCAACGCCCTGGGGTCTATCATTGCGGAGAATATCATGCACATGTGCGGACAGAACAAATATACCATGCTGGGACTTCTTTTCGCTTTCGTGTTCAAACTTTTCCTGTTTGCCAAAAGCGTGAAATTTTGTCGTGAACTGTTTTAAATCCTGATCTTATGAATAAAGACGATATACTGAAAGATTTTGATACGCTGGCCGAGGCCAAGCGCAAGGGGGCGGTAAACTTAAAATTGTGTCTGGGCTTTGCCCTGGTGGTGGTTGTCCTGGTGCTGGCCTGGGGACTGGTGGTGAATTTTACGGCACTGGATAAGGTGGTTGTGGTGGAGCGATCCGGCGAGTACCTGAAAACGCACGCCGAGGATAGCGAGGCCCTGTTTCTTGCCCTGGTGAAAAAGACGTGCGCCGAGGCGACCGGGTACGCTAACAGCTTCGATCGCCTGAACCTGAAAAAAAACCAGGCGCACGCCGCCTTTTATGTCAATAAGAACGATCTGAACGCCGTGTTCTCAAAGTATTATAATGATAAGGCCTATTTTGATGCGGTGCAGAATGGGGCAGTCTATAAGTGCGAGATAGACAGTATCCAGACGATCGCCGGGGACAATGAGCCGTACAAGGTGGCTTTCACTTCCACCCTGACGATTTACGGCGTTTCGGGGCAGAAGCTAAGATTTCTTATCAGGACGAAAGGGGAGATCGTGAGAACCACGCCGCAGTTTCCGGAGAACGTGACGGGATTTTTCTTTAACCAGTTCATACAGCAGATCGTCCGGATAGAACAAGAACCTGAAAAGAAGTAACGCTATGGATAAGGTCACGAAAACAAAAATAATCCTGTTCGCATCCCTGGGGATCTTCGTGCTGGTGGTGCTGGCCGTTATGCTGGCACTGACCGGGAAAGGGGATAACCGGGAAGAGGACGGGAGCGTGAACACTTCGCTTAGGGCGCAGCAGCAAAGCGATTTTACCCTGGACGATATGATGAATACGGACGGACGGCCGGAGTACGAGAATTTTACCGATGAAGTGTACCGGGAACGTTCGGGAGCTATGTACCGGGAAGATCCGGAAGTGATAGCCTTGCAGGAACAGTTAAGGCAGAACCAGAGAGCCGACAGTATGAAAGCGGCCGCAGCCATGAAACGGAGAACGGCGAAAGCCCGGCCGAAAAAGGAAACGCCGAAGAAGGAAGAGCCTGAAAGGACAGTAGGACGTTTCTTTTCGGGGGAAGAACCGGAGAACAAGGGGAATACGATAGAGGCCATTGTGTCGGGCGACCAGAAGATCACGGACTGGAGCGTGATAAAACTTGTCACGCTCCAGGAAATGCAACTACCCGGCGGCATGGTGATTAACAAGGGGACGGCCGTTTTCGGGGTGGTGAAGCTCGCACAGGACAGGATCAATGTAACGGTTGAATCCGTCCGGATCGGGAACAGCATCTATGAAATGCAAAAGACCGTGTACGACAGGGACGGACTGCCCGGTATATATGTACCATTGAACATCAAGGCGGAAGCGACAAAGGAGGCGGCCGACGAGGTGGTTAGCGATATGAATGTTACCTCTTACGGGACGGACGTTCTAAGTACGGGGGTTAATGCGGTGAGCAATGCGGCAAAGAGCGTGTTCCGGAAGAAGAACAACCAGGTCATTGTCACCGTTAAGTCGAACTATAAACTATATCTGAAATGAAAGCTATTTGTTCTTTTATCCTGGCGTTGGCCGTTTCCTCGGCCGGGGCGCAGATCCGCCCGGTGGAAAGCCTGCCTATCGCAGTGAATTATTCCAAGACGATACATCTTGTATTCCCTTCGGCCGTGAAGTATAACCAGGCCGTTACGGACTTCGTGGCCGTAGATAACCCGGAGAGCGTGCCTAATATCTTGCGCATAAAGGCCAACCGGAAAAGTTTCAGCAAGCAGACGACCGTCAGCGTGGCGACCGAGGGAGGTTTTTTCTATTCGTTTAACGTGACCTATGCCGACAGCCTGGAGCATACGAACTATTTCCTGCCCGATATGTCGAGCATACGGCCGGACACTATCTATCTGAATGAGGTGTCGCAAACGCACCTGATCGCACCGGAAAAGGTGATTTATATAGATTACGGCGATACCTGCATACAGGTAAGCAAGGCCGAGAATACCGAGAATATCGTGCGAATGATCGCAGCCACGGGAAAGGTGGAGGAATTTCCCAGGCAGACAAACGTGTCGCTGGCGACCGAAGGGGGGAAGTTCTACACGTTCAACGTGGATTATCGGCAGCAGCCGGAGGCGTTCGTCTATGAGATAGGGGAGAAACGGCCGGAGAAAAAGGCGAACGTGATCCTGACCGACAACATTATCCCGGCCGGGGAAAGGGATCAGGTCATGAGCCGGGTGTATAACGCAAAAAGGGGGATATTCAACAAGGGGATCGTTCGCAACAAGATCGTTTTCTCCGTGAACAACCTGCATATATATGATAACTTGCTCCTGTTTACCTTTGAGATCGAGAACAAAAGCAAACTGCCTTATGATATAGATTATATCCGGTATTACATCATCGACAAGAAAACGGCCAAGCTGACCGCATCCCAGGAAGTGGATCAGCAGGCTTTGTTCTCGGAGAATTATTCGCCCAGGATAGAGGGGAACGGCCGGATGAAATACGTGATCGCTTTCGATAAGTTCACCATTCCGGACGAGAAAGTTTTCCGTATCGAGATCAACGAGAAGAACGGAGGCCGTCACGTTCTTTTCGATCTGGAGAACAGCGACATCGTGAATGTGGAGGATATTTAGCCTTGCGATCCTTGCGCTGATCCCTGTCGGCCGGGTAGTGGCGCAGGACAAACGTTCGCTGATCGTGGAGGTGTTGCAGACCGCAGGGGATTACGGGGACATCGCCCCGGTGTGGGGGATCGTCCAAAAGGACGGGGATATTTACCGTTTCGTCCCCTCTGTCGCACCCCTGAAAGAGAAATACCGGATCTCCGACCGTTACGGCTACCGGACGCATCCGATAAGCGGTGAAAAGCAGTTTCACGCAGGCCTGGATATGGCGGCGGTGTATGCGGCTACCGTACACGCCGCAGCCAGTGGGACGGTGACGTTCGCAGGTGAAACGCCCGGATATGGGAAAACGGTAGTCGTTACGCACCGTTTCGGATTTCAGACCAGATACGCACACCTGACACTCATTTACACCCGGAAAGGTGCGGAGGTGGAAAAGGGGGACGTGATCGGGTTCGTGGGAAGCACCGGGATAAGTACCGGGAATCATTTGCATTATGAGGTGATAAAAAACCAAAAGAGAATAAACCCTTTAAATTTCATTTATGGAACTAAGTAATGAATTGAAAGTAGAAAGGATCAGGCTAAGCCTGACGGCGAAAAGCGTCGCCGAGGAAATGGGGATCAGCCGCCAGCAGCTTTGCAACATCGAGCAGTCGGAAACCGCCCCCGTGGTGGTGAAATACATCGCTTTTTTAAGGAGCAAAGGGGTGGATCTAAACGCCCTGTTTGACCGTATTATCGTGAACAAATAAAATAAATCGTATGAAAAAATTAGTTACCGCCTTGTGCGCTTTGGTCTTTTTGTCGTCTTGCGACGACGAACTGAAACTTGTCAGCCGGGATTTTTCCGTGACGCTGAAAAGTATAGACGTGGGTACGGCCGTAGTGGGGAAGCCCGTTAATTGCACCCTTACGATCTCGGATCTCGATCCGGACAACGGGGATCAGATATTGACACGCTTTGAGGTCAGGGACGGGGACGGCGTTATCCTGGTGGATAACAACGAATACAGCCCCGGAGAAACGTTTGAATATGATTTCAAGGCAAACAATCGGCTGGATTTCGATTTTATCCCGGCAACCGAGGGAGAGGCGTATATCGTCATGGGGGTAGCCAGCGAACTGGTGACACGATCCGACAGCATCAAGCTGAAAGTTTCCAGCCCGGAGATAAACATACGCTTCCGAAACGTGCCGGATCTTATGCTGGTATCGGAGGAAGCGGAATTTTATTTGCAGCTTGATACGGAACTTTACGGGGTGAAAGCGTCGGCCAGGTTCGTAAAGGGAAGCGGCCGGGTATATATTTCCGGGTATGATGCGACAAGGGGCGAGGGCGTGGCACTGGAAAAAAACAACCTGGTGACGTTCCGGCCGGATGCGACCGGACAGGCGGTGATCGAGTTTACCGTTTCAAGCCGTTACGGTCTGCCAGTGAAAGAGAATGTAACGATACAAGTAAATCAATGAGGTTATGAGAAAAATTGCCGTATTATCGCTCTTTTTGTGCCTGGTGGCCGTGTGCAGGGCACAATATATCGGAAGCCAGTATATGAACGTGAAGCTGGGCTATATCGTGGATGAAAGTCAGGTGCAGGGGACGTTCGGTTTTGGAAAGGTGTACAAGGCTTTCAAGGTGGGGGCAAACCTTAATTACCGGAATCTAAACCGGGATCTGGTAAAGGCAAACACCGTGACGGTCGGCCCGGAGCTGGCCTATTACGCCCTGAAAGGACGGAAATTCTCGCTCCTGGGGATCGCAGCCGGGACGATCGGCTACCAAAAAGCCAAGGCGAAAAGCGATCTTGTGTACCTGGCGAAAAGCAAGGCTTTCGTGTATGGATACGAGGTCGGGATAAGGCCGGAAATGTTGCTAAGCCCGAAAGTGGCTCTTTTTGCCGAATATCGGTTTGAGATGTTGTTTAATTCAATCCTTCGCAACAATAACCACATCGGTTTGGGTTGCGTGGTTTATTTATAAACTTAAATAATTGAAGGTATGAGAAAGTATTTGTATTTGTCGGCCGTATGCGTGTGCATGGCATTGTGTTTCGTCGGTTGCAGCAAGGACGACGACGAACCGGGAGGAAAAGGGGCGATGTATGAGGTAACGATCGAGCAGTCGGGAGATTTCCGCAGCTTCATTAAGTCGGTCGTGGTAGTCGCCAACGGTACGCGGTTGAAAGACGGGGCGACGGGGGAAAGCCTCGCAAGCCCGTTGATTCTAAGCGATGAAGAACTGGCCGTCGAAAAGGTGACGTTAACCACGACGGGAAAGGCGATCGAGTTCGCCGTTTCCGGTAGTGTCGTGGACGGGGAGGACGGTGTCGTGAACGAGCCGATGCAGTGGGTTGTGACCGTTTACAAGAACGGAAAGGAGATCGAGAAAAAGAGCCTTTCTTTCCGGGACGGGAAGGAGATCGGTATGGATGATCTTAATCTGTATTATAATTGACGTGACGGCCTGAATGTCCCCCGGATGAATGTTCGGGGGATTTTTTTTCTTTTGGGCGTTCCCGTGGGACGGTCGGGCTTTACGTTTCAAGTCCTCGCCTAAAGGCTGTGGGCTTTACTCTGCAATCCCTAACGCATGGCTGAAAACTCCTCTTGCCGGTGGTGTTCTTCTTCATACAGCCTCATGCGTTCTTGTAATGCTTCTTTTAAATTGTCGCTTTTTTTCAGTCCGAGTTTGGCACGTATGTTCGCTCGTTGGCTGGTTATGTTTCCGCTACTCCGATGTAATAATTCGCATATTTGGCTGACGGTCTTGTCTTGCAGTATTAAACGGCAGATGTTTAATTCGGACGGGGATAAATTGGGATATATTCTCCTGATCGTATCAAGTTTACTTTTTTCCTTTTTCTGGTATGCGGCAAGGGCTGTAAAAAGATTTTCTTTGGATTGTTCCCCTATTATGTTTAACAGGGAGCTTGTCTTTTCTTCCGGGTTATTCTCGCTTAACAACTCGGCGAACGCGAATAGTTCTTCCTTTTTCATTTGGAGACGTTTCAAAAGCATTTCCTCTTCCTCTTTTAGCAAGTTGCTACTTTTTAGCAAGTTGCTGATATTACTGTGTATGGATCTTCCTAATAAGGGGATCATGGTGTATATGATGATGACCAAAGGCAGATACCTGTATAGGAACGGTCCGTCGGTGATAAGTGTGCAGATTGTATAGGAAGCTATGGTAAGGGAGGACAATAGGATGGAGATCTTACTCATATAGGCACAGATGGAAAGCATGGTAAATAAGAGAGAGATAGTAAGGTTACTCATTATCAATGCTCTTTGATAACTATATTCATGTCCGCTGCATATTGAGCAATAAATTATCTCGATAGAAATCTCGATATGTATGGCTATCAGTATAATGGAAAAGGTCGTGGTCAGATTTACTCTCTTTTTAAAATAAGCGAGAGTGCACATGATGATAAACAGGAATAATACGCTGTTAATATAATAAAACTGTTCATTGGGAAATGGAACTGAAAATATGTATATGGGTGCGCATAAGGCCAGCATGAGCAGGGATAGATGAAAGACACGTTTTTGTTGATACGTTATTATCTTTTCTCTTTCTTTTTTGTCGTAAGTTTGAGTTTTTATTGAACTTAGAAAAGTGGCGGCTTTTGTGCTGATTTTCATGTGTTTTATTGTTTTAAGTGTTATTAAGTATGATGTTTCCTGCAAAGATAACTGTTTTTTTTTTTTGTATGTTTAAGTACTTTTCTTTATGATGTTAAGTGTTTTTAATTGTTGTGTAAGCGTGATTGGCTGCTGTGGTAAGTGTTGTAGCTGTTGTGTGGTTGTCTTTTTAAGTATTTATAAGTTTGAAATACTTGTTTTTTGCTTTGGAGGTTGGTTTATAGGTATGTATTTTTGCGGTCGAAATTCAAGGGGTGTAAAAGCCTGGGTTTGGATTGTCATATTAACAAATGATTAAATGACGAAAAGATGTTTTTTTTATATTAAATGTGTATTGTTCGTGCTCGTGTTGAGTATAAGCGGAGAAATATCCGCTCAGGAGAAGCGTGATTCGGTAAGGATCTATTTTCATCAAGGAAAGGTAAATATAGATACATGTTTACTTGACAATGGGAACGAGATGGAGCGGTTTGCTAAAATCTGTTCCGCATTGAACGACTCCGTCCGTCTTATCAGGAAAATTCAAATAATAGGAGGAGCTTCCCCGGAAGGAGGGGGGCTGTTGAATGGAAGGCTGTCTGAAAAACGAGCAGAGGTTTTGTGGCGGTATATATCACCTTATATAAAGATTCCGGTATTGGAGAGGGATTTTCATTTTTCGGGAAGTGACTGGAACGGACTTATAACGATGGTGAGAGCGGATGTGAATGTTCCGGAGAGGGAGGATGTCCTTCGTTTGTTGGAGAAGATCGTACGTTTGGAAAACCAGGACAGCCCTTATTGGGGGGGAGAACTGAAAAGACTGAAAGGGGGGAGGCCATACTCATATTTGTATAAATTCCATTTTCCGAAACTTCGTTCGTCGATGGTGAAAATATGCTATGATAGTGATCCGATAAATCCCGTCAGAGATACGGTATATATACATACACGTGATACGTTGTGCATCCGTGATACCGTTACCGTCATAGCTCCGGTAAAGAAACGGCCGTTTTGCATGGCGGTGAAAACAAACTTGCTTTATGACGCTGTTTTGATACCTGACATCGGGGTTGAGTTCTGTTTGGGGAAGAACTGGTCTGTGGCCGGGAATTGGATGTATGCCTGGTGGAAAAGTGATCGGAAGCATAATTATTGGCGTATCTATGGCGGGGATCTGGAAGTGCGCCGCTGGTTTGGCAGGAAAGCGTCGGAAAAACCGTTTTCCGGGCATCATGTCGGATTGTACGGGCAGATCGTCACCTATGATTTCGAATTGGGTGGGAAAGGTTACTTGGGGGATAAATGGAGTTACGGGGGAGGCGTGGCTTACGGCTACTCGTTACCTGTGGGACATCGGTTCAATGTGGATTTCACGTTGGGAATCGGCTACCTTGGAGGATCGTACAAGGAGTACATCCCTTTGGACGGTCACTATGTATGGCAGACCACTAAAAACCGCCGCTGGTTCGGCCCGACCAAGGCGGGTATCTCTTTGGTGTGGTTGATCGGGCGGGGGAATTATAGCCGGAAGAAAGGAGGCAGGCAGTGATACTGATACGCTTTAGTCTGGTGTTCATATTTTTATGGATGGGACTGACGGCTTGTGAGCATAAGGATTTATGTTACGATCATCCGCACTTTGCCACGGTACGGGTAGTATTCGACTGGACCAAGATTTCCAATCATGACAAGCCTGAAGGCATGAGGGTCGTATTTTATCCGACCGACGATGAAAGCAACACGTGGATATTTGATTTCCCCGGAGGAGAGGATGGGGAAGTGGAGCTCCCCGAGAATGATTACCGGGTAATTTGCTTCAACTACGATACCGACGGGATGGTTTGGAAAGAAAACGGCAGTTACACGCTTTTTACTGCCGATACGCGTGATGTTCGGTCGCCGGATAACCGGACAATGGCTGTCACCCCACCCTGGCTGTGTGGCGACCATATAGACAGAGTTATCCTCAAGGACATTCCGGAAGGAAGCACGAAGATAATACGGCTGACTCCCGTAAACATGGTATGTCACTACACGTATGAGGTGAACGGAATTCGGGGACTGGACAGGGTGGCGGATTTGCGGGCCGCTCTTTCCGGCATGTCCGGCTCGCTTAACATGTCCGGCGACAGTTTGCCCGCCGGTCTTTCGGAGAGCCTGCTCTTTGATGGAATGGTTTCACGGAATCAGATTATAGGCGGATTCTATACGTTTGGACATTCCGCACTTGAAGGAGAGCCCAATGTTTTCCGGCTGTATCTCAAGAACCGTTCAGGCAGCATGTCTGTATTGGAACAGGACGTGAGCGGCCAAGTGCATGATGTCCCGGTAGCGGGGCATGTCGGTGATGTGCATCTGGTGTTGAATTTTGATTATGAGGTGCCATCCGAGCCGGGAAGTGACGGTGCGGGATTTGATGTGGACGTTGATGATTGGGATGATGTGAATATGGATATAGTGTTGTAATATGAGTTTATTAATTATATGTATCAATTTGATTTATTTTTATTTATGAAAAAAAGTACAGTAATGCTTGGGGCAATCTTTGGAACATTGTTGATGGGTTGCTCAGACGAGGAGATTGCGAATGTGGAAACCTCCTCACGGAATGCGATTGGTTTTAACGTGTTAAGTAATGCGGCGGAAACGAGGGCTACCCCTACTACCCCCGACAACTTGAAGAGCACCGATTTCGACGTGTTCGCTTTTACGGGGAATGGTACTGCCTTCATGGGAACGAGCAGCGAGGATTTTGGACATGCCGGAGTGAAGATCGTGTACAAAAATGGTAAGTGGGATTATGACGATCCGAACGACCTTCGTTATTGGCCTAACGAGGCTTTGGACTTTTACGCGTTCAATCCCACAGCGATTGAAGGCGACAAGGGCGTTCATTATATGTGGGAAGCCACCAAGAATGAACAAAAGATATATTATTCCTGCATCGATGAGTTTGGAGGCACCCATGGTCATGAAAACCACGACGTGATGTATGCCATAGCCAAAGGCCAGGAAAAAGACAAGAACAACGGAGTAGTGAAATTTACCTTCAAGCATATTCTGTCACAGGTCGTATTCAAAGCAAAGACCGAATATGCTAACATGGAGGTGGACATCAAGGACATCAAGATTTATAATATCAAATTTAGCGGCACCTTCACATTGCCTAAGACAGACGAGGAAACGGGAAGTTGGAGTTCGCCTGATTTAACACATTCATTCCCATATACCGTAGTGCAAAACGCAAACATCACGGTCAAAGGTAATGACCCAGTTACCAATATTACCACAGATACTCCTATGCTGAATATACCACAGAAGCTGACTGCTTGGAAAGTTTCCGAAACAGCCACCAAAACCAAGGAGCAGGCCGATAATGCGAAGCAATGTTATCTGGAGATCGCCTGCAAAATCCGGCAGTCCGGAGCTTATCTGTTGGGTTCAGCAAGCGAATACAAAACAATTTATGTTCCGTTCGGAGATACATGGGTAGCGGGCAAGCGTCATATCTACACGTTGATTTTCGGTGGTGGTTATAATGATCAGGGAGAGGCTGTGTTGAATCCGATCCAGTTTGATGCAGAGACAACAGACTGGGGTAATGCAGATAATAAAGACGTAAACGTCCAACCCCAACCCCAACCTTAATCCAAACGTTTATTAATATCGTACCCGTTGGCAGGTTAAACATACGCAAGATTAATCCTGCCAACGGGTTTTTTATTGCTTTTATCATCTGTAATTTATGTGTAGGGTTGCTTTTCTGCGTACCTTTTTCCTGGAGAATTTCTTTTGTGGAGTGTTTGCCCTGTATATTCCCGATACGCTGTTATAGCAGGGAACTGTTTTTATCCAAGTAGTCAGATATAGCCTCTTGCAATACCGATTTTAGCGAATCGCCTTTGCGGATCGCGATCAGCTTTA